>Ga0209284_10001814_pt1 | contig 31427 bp, 30 predicted proteins | sample FRY03_FD_187211 | JGI IMG/M metagenome (GOLD analysis project Ga0209284, IMG submission 187211) | Freshwater microbial communities from Lake Fryxell liftoff mats and glacier meltwater in Antarctica - FRY-03 (SPAdes) (version 2) | ecosystem: Environmental > Aquatic > Freshwater > Ice > Glacier...
CGAATCGAGTTTGACGGTCGTGCTAAACGCAAGCAGGTAGAACTTGCTCGCGTGATTGAGGGGTCTGTGGGGCGACTGCGTAACGTGGCCCTCGTTAAATCGGTGATGTTGGTGGTGGATAAAAACCCCGAAATTTATGTTGACGGTGATCGCGCGCAGTTGACGTCGGCGGTTAGCAACCTGATTGACAACGCGGTGAAGTTCAGCCCGATCGGGTCAATCGTCAAGATCGAATCGCGACTGGTTGACACAAAGGCGCAAATTCTGGTGTCGGATAACGGGCCGGGTATCGCGCCAGAGCATCGAGCGCGGGTGTTCGAGAGGTTTTATCGCGTTGACGACGCGCGCAGTCGCGAAACTGGTGGCACGGGTTTGGGCTTGGCGATTGTGCGCCACATTGCGATTTTGCACGGTGGCGACGTGACTATCGAGTCTGAAGTTGGCGTGGGCACGACGTTTACGCTGACGCTGCCAGCAGTTTGAGCGCTTAGGGATTTAAGGGGACTTGAACATGACTGTGGCGAAGTTGCCGGGCAACTATTGGCGCCAGTTGGGGGCGACAGCGGTGTCGAACATTGGCGACGGCATGGTGACCGCGGCTGCGCCGTTGCTGACGCTCTCGCTGACGAACGACACGCGGCTGATTGCCGGTGTGTCGTTTGCTTCGACGTTGCCGTGGCTGGTGCTATCACTGCCAGCCGGCGTGTATATCGACCGCTTCGAGCGCAAGCACCTGATGGTGATCGTGAACATCATTCGCGCGGTTCTGTTTGGCGTGATCGCGGTCGCGGCGGCGACGCAGAACCTGAATATTTGGATGTTCATGGGGATATTGGTGGGTGTCGGGGCGTGCGAGGTGATCTTCGATATGTCGGCGCAGGCGTTCTTGCCGTCGATCGTGCCAAAAGAGTTGTTAGAGAAAGCCAACGGGCGGCTGTATTCGGTAGAGATGATTTGCAACAGTTTTCTGGGGCTGCCGCTGGGGGCGTGGCTGTTCGTATTGGCGGTGGGGGTGCCGTTCGGGGTGAACGCGGTGGCGGTCGCGGTGGCTGCGGCGTTGGTCGCGAGTATCCGCCTGCCGATTGTGGAAGGTGCTGGTGCTGTTGGTGGTGCTGCGGCACCGGTGAAATCGTTTCGCAAGGATCTGCGCGAGGGGATGCAATGGCTGTGGGCGAGTGAGTTGGTGCGCACGCTGGCGATCATGCTCGGGATCGTCAATATGGCGTCGATGTTTGGTAGTGCGATTTTTGTGAAGTACGCGGCCGACGAGTTGGGCGTGACGGGGCGCGGGTTCGGGTTATTGCTGTCGGTGATGGCGGTGGGCGCGATCGTTGGCGGGCTGATTGGCGACCGAATCGCCAAGCGGCTCGGGGTGGCGTGGGCGATTATTTTGGCGTACGCGATTTTTGGGCTCGGCGGGATTGTGTATGTGGTGTTGCCGCGGGTGTGGGCGATCGTGATTGCGGTAGCTGTTCTTGGTGTTGCGGGCACGACGTGGAATATCGTGACGGTGTCGTTGCGGCAACGGATTATCCCGACAGAACTATTCGGTCGTGTCAACAGCGTGTACCGCTTTGTTGGCACTGGGTCAATGGCGATCGGGGCGTTGGCGGGTGGGTTTATTGCGTACCGATATGGGTTGCGCGCGCCGTACTTGGCGTCGACGATCGTGAGCCTGGCTGGGCTGGTATGGGGTGCGCCGATTTTGTTGCGGCAACTAAGAGTTTAAAACCGCCATCATAATTTGAAAGCTATTTTCCTGCAATAAATTTCATCGAAATAGAATTTACACAATGCCTAGTATTTTTATCCGTAAAATTTTCTCCGGTAAATACGTGGCCTAGATGTCCGTCGCATTTAGCACAAACTATTTCAGTACGTCTTCCGTCGGCATCTAAACTTCTCTTCACTGCACCCGGAATTTCCTGATCAAAAGATGGCCAACCACAGTCGGATTCAAATTTATCTTTTGAATTATATAAAAGAGTTTCACATTGGCGACAGACGTATGTGCCTGTTTCCTTATTGTCTACATACTCACCTACAAATGGAGCTTCCGTACCTTTGTCGATGATAATTCTTTTTTCTTCTAGCGTCAGTTCGTTCATAATCCAATTATATGAAGAGTTCGGACTCTCTAGGTGCAGAGTTGCTCGACATGCATGATGTCGACGTTGAGCGCGATCCAGATGAACCAACGGTACGCCTTTTGCGTTAGTCGGTCGTGAACTTCCAGCTATAGGTGCGGGCGCGGATTTCGCCCTCAGTGAACAGCCAATAGCGCACGCTGGCCGTGTGCTCGCCCTGCTTAAATTCGTTAATCGGTGCGCCCTCTTGTGGCTGGTAACTGATGACGTAGTTGCCTGGGTCGAACACGGCGGTCGGCGGCAGTTCTACCTGCGCGCCAGGTTTTGGTGCGACGCCGCTTGATGTCAGTTCGTCGAGGCGAACGGTTGGCAACTCGATTCCGTCGATCGTGAGGACGGCGTAATACCCCTCAACAAAGTCAACGATGATTTGCGACTGGCGTAAAACCTGGTCGCCGTTGCCGGGCGAAATATTCTCTATCGCTGATGGCAAGCCAGAGGCATCGCGCCCGGTGAGGCCGCTGCGCAGGCCAAAGCCAATGCTCGCAAGGCCGACCGCTATGCCGATGCTGATGAGCAACATTGGTCGGTCAATTTTTTTTCTGGGCGTTGACGATGGCGAGAAGTTGTCCACAGGATCGTTGCTGGTCATGCTGTCGGTCATGCTGACAGTCTCGCCGATCGTGGCTCCGTTTGTCTACCTGTCGCCAAAGGGTAGAGTTGCGGGCTCATGGCGAACCGCAGCTCCCTCATCGGGCAGACAGTTTCAACAAGGTATCGACTCGTTGGCGCCCTCGTCGATGGCTCTGGGTCTTCGATGGTCTTCAACGCCGTAGACACGCGCAGCCGCAAACAAGTGGTGGTGCGCCTCGTGCCGGGAGAAACCCTGCTTGATCTCGATAGTGGGGTCGACAACGTCAACGACGCGCTCGAATTGTTTAAGAGGCGGACCAAAGATGTCGCCGCGATTACCCATCCTGCGCTTGTGAGCGTGGATGATTGGGGTACCGAGACGATCGACGGCCAGTTGTTTGCGTTTACCGTGTTCGAGTATTTCGCTGGCGGAACACTGCGCGAGATTTTGGATCGTGGCCGCAGACTGACGCCGTCGCAGGCGCTGGTGGTCGGGCTAGACATTTGCCGCGGGCTTAATTTCGTGCACGGCAAAGGGCTGGTGCACGGCGACGTGCGGCCAGCAAACGTTTTTATCGGCGACGACTTGCGGGTGCGCCTGGGCGGCTTGGGTATCAAGCGCACCGTAGTCGCCAAACATCTGAGCCTCGAGCAATCGCGTTTCGCCGCGCCCGAGATCGGGTTAGGCGAAGCGCCTAGCGAATTTAGCGACATCTATTCGCTGGCGATGACGCTTGTCGAGTCGATCACCGGCGAAGTGCCGTTCTCGGCCGAGTCTGTGGCGCTAACACTGGCGGCGCGAGTCGGCAAGTTGTTGCGCGTGTCGGCAGATCTCGGCGCGATCGCGGCGCCGATCGAGCGCGCCGGCAGGCCAGAGGCGAGCGAAAGATTTACCGCGCTCGGGTTCGGCCAGGCCCTGGCGCAAATCGCGGGCAAGATGCCGGCGCCGACACCGATTCAGACGGTGATGGCTAAAACCTTTGAAGAAGTGATGGACACGCAAGAAGCCGAAAACACGGCAGAACTGCGGCGCATCGAGGCGAGCAAGTTGGCCGAGACGATGCCCAAGCCGATCAAGATCAGCGATGCTCTCGCTGGGTTAGACGACAGCAAGCCGATATCCATCGAAATAGATTCGCCTGCAAAAACGAGCGGACGCAAGCGGCTGTGGTCGGTTCTCGCTGTCGTCGCTCTCGCGGTTTCGGCCGTCGTGATTTACCAAAACGTGGTTAGCGCGACGCACACCGTGCCCGACATTTTGGGCGTGAGTGAGGGCGAGGCGCGCAATTTGATCGCCGCTAACAACTGGAACATCGTGGTGGCATCTGAGCGCAGCGATGAAGTGGCGCAGGGCAACATTGTGCGCACCGACCCCGAAGCGGGTGTCGACCTCGAAGAGGGTAAGAGTTTTACGATTTATATTTCGGATGGGCCGACGCTTGCGCCGCTGCCAGACATCAATGGCTTGGCGTTGCAAGAAGCGACAGATATGTTGACCGCCGTGGGGTTGACTGCTGATGTCAAAGAGTCGGCGAGCGAAGACGTGCCGGCGGGCATCGTGATCTCGTGGCTGGTGCCGCAGCAGACATCGTTGATCACCAACGACAAGGTATTGCGGGGCACATCGGTCGAAGTCATTGTTTCGACGGGCCCGGGGTTGCGCGAGGTGCCGCTGATCGTGGGCATGACGCTTGAAGAAGCGACGGCGCTGGCGAGCAATTTGCGGTTGACGCTCGTGGCGGGTGAGCCGTCTTTGAGTAACGCTGCGGCCAAAGGCTTGATCGGCGCGCAGGCGCCAGTGCCGGGCGAGAAGGTCGAGCGCGACAGCACGTTCATCTATTCGATTTCGCTCGGGCTAGATCTGGTGAAGATGCCCAATATCGTCGGCAACAACTATGTGACGGTCGAGAAGCGACTGCTCGAGGCCGGCTTCGTTGTAGGAAAGGTCACAGGCAAGAAGACTTTTCGCATGCGTCAAGCAGAGTCATTAGGCAACCGAGTAAACAACGGCGACATGGTGGCGCGTGGCGCCGTGATTGATCTCACCTTTCCGTAAATAGCAAGCGTTGCGCTAGTACGGTAAGGCGCGTGAAACACGAGCCGGATCTTCTCGCAGCAGAAGATAACTCGGCCGGCATCATCGATTCTGGTGGCGTAGACGAAGTCTCGGTCATACCTTGGGCGAACCTGTTGGGCAAACGCGTCGCCAAGCGTTATGGCGTTTCGCGGCGCAGCGCGACACTGCTGGTGCTGCTGGCGAGCGTGTTCACGGTCAGTTCTACGATCACGTTGCTGGTCGTCTCGCTCAAGACGGTGGCTGACGACCTCAACAGCAGCGTCAGCCTTTTAAGTTGGACGATTACAGGGCCGCTGTTGGCGTTCGGGGTCGTTGGGCCCGCGTTCGGCAAGGCCGGCGACCTGTGGGGGCACAAGAGAATTTTTGTTGGCGGACTGTTTTTTGCCGGATTGTTCTCGCTGTTCTCGGCGTTCGCCTGGGGCCCGATTTCGCTGATCGTGTTTCGCACGCTGTCGGCGGCGCTCGGTTCGGCGACTGGCCCTTCGGCGATGGCCTACATCAACCGCTTGTACGGCCCAGACGAGCGCGTGCGCCCGCTCGGGTTATGGAGTTTTACGACCGCTGGTGCGCCCGTTATCGGAGTTGTGCTCGGTGCGCCACTGGTAGAGATTTTTGGCTGGCGAATTATTTTCATGGTGCAAGCCCCGCTGTGCCTGATTGGCGTGCTGTTGTCGTGGTGGATGTTGCCCGACACCAACCGCCGCAAGAATGTGCGCTTCGATGTCGCCGGTTCGGTGTCGCTGGGCGTCGGGGCAGTGTTGTTGTTGCTGGCGATTAACCGTGCCAACTCTTGGGGATGGACATCGGCGCTAACGCTGTCGACATTTCTCGGGTCGGTGTTGGCGCTGGCTGCTTTCGCGCGCATCGAGTCGAAAGCGAGCGACCCGCTGATGCCGCTCAAGTGGTTGCGCACCCGCAACGTCGCCTTCCCGATCTTGACGCAGGCGCTAATGAACGTCGCCTACATGGGCGGCTTCTTGCTCGTGCCGCAGTTGCTCGAAAACGGTTTGGGTTACACGCCGAGTCACATCGGTTGGCTGATCATCGCGCGGCCGTTAACTTTCTCGCTGGTGGCGCCGCTGGCTGCATCGGTTTCTAATCGCGTCGGCGTGCACGTGCCGGGATTAATTGGCGGCGCGTGCGTGACGCTGTCGATGGTGGTTCTGTCGCAGATTGGCGCGGGCAGCGGTGACTGGATGATCGTGCTCGGGCTTAGTTTGTCTGGCGTCGGTCTCGGCGTGGCCTCGCCGGCACTCACTGCGTTGCTGTCGAACTCGGTGAAGCAACAAGATTTGGGTATAGCCAGCGCGATGCAGCAACTGATGTCGCAGATGGGCGCGGTGTTGGGTGCAGCATTGATGATCAGCGTGCACGAGATCACGATCGGTTCTGGTTTGATACAGAGTTACAGCTACGGGCTGATGGTCGGCGTTGTCGCTGGCGTGCTGGCGATGGCGGCGGCGGCGATGGTGCGCGCCAAACCCGCGACTGATACTGGTGTTGCGAAAGTATAGAAACTAGGAAGTAATCGCCAAGATTTCGGCGGCCACTTGCGCGGCTAGATCTGTCTGGGGCACCACAGTTTGCAGTGACATCAACATCACGATGTCGCCTTGCACCTTGATCTGGCCAGACATGAAGGCCTGCATCGCCGCCGCTGCGTCTTGCTCGAGAAATATTTTGCACGCAGTGGCGTAATCTGTCGAGATTGTGACGTCGGCGTCGGGCAATTCGCCCAAATCTAAAATGAAGTTGCCGGAAGTCGTGTCAATGTAACTGCGTATCGTGCCGTCGGCGAAGGGCACATCCGTGATGATCTGGTTCATGCGAATCTTCTGGGTGATCTTGGGAGTCTGATTTTCGTACTTGGCGCGAATTTGTCGCGCAGCGGCGATCCACTCTGCAGATAAAAATGGGTATGGCATTAGATTCCTCCGACTAGAGACCGAAGGCTAATTGATGCGCATCCGAATTTCATCTCGTGCCCGAGATGCTGCGGCGCGGGCGGCTGCCGCGAACTCGGAGTCCGAGGTGTTGGCGTACAAAATGGCGCGCGACGAGTTGATTATCAGGCCCGTGTTGTTGGCCGTCTTGCCATTCCTGACGACCGCCGCCACGTCGCCGCCCTGCGCCCCAATGCCTGGCACCAGAATCGGCATGTCGCCGACGACTTCGCGCACCTTGCGCAGTTCGTCAGGGTAAGTTGCGCCGACCACAAGGGCGCACTCGCCGAGTTGCGACCATTTTGTGGCAGCGGTGCGCGCGATCTGCATGTACAGGGGCTCGCCGTCGTGCTCGCGCAACTGAAACTCGCCGCTGCCGACGTTTGAGGTGCGGCACAACACGATCACGCCCTTGTCTTGGTGGTCGAAGAACGGTTGCAGCGAGTCTGTGCCGAGAAATGCATTAACGGTGACGGCGTCGGCGCCGTAGCGATCGAAGGCCTCGGTTGCGTATTGCTTGGCGGTGTCGCCGATGTCGCCGCGCTTGGCGTCGAGGATGATCACCATGTTCGGGTAGGTGCTGCGAATGTATTGGCAGATGCGCTCGAGTTGCGCCTCGGCGCCGACGGCGGCGAAGTAGGCGATCTGTGGCTTGAACGCGCAAACCATGTCGGCGGTGGCGTCGACGATTGCCGTGCAGAACTTTTCGATGCCACGCACATCATTGCGCAGCGATTCAGGAAACTTGGTGGTGTCTGGGTCTAGGCCGACGCACAGCAACGAGTCGTTTTTGACCCAGGTGTGTTGCAGTTTGTTGATGAACCCCAAGTGGCGAAGTACCTAATCTTCAATCGAGATGGCGCCGGTGGGGCATAGGTCAACGGCCTCGGTGACTTTGGCGCGCAGCGACTCGGCGGGGTTTTCTTGCAATATATATAGGTATCCGTCGTCGCGCAGTTCGAACACCTCGGGCGCCGTCATAGTGCAGGCGCCAGTTGATGCGCACAGATCAAAGTCGACGGATACCTTCATGCCCTAGACATTAGTTGCCTCGAGCGGGATTTAGATGCAATTATTCAACCGTCTCTTCGAAGAACGAGTGCTCGACTCCCACTCGGCGTTCGCGACGCCATGCCGCAACTGTAAGGACGATGACCCCGCACGCCACAGTGATAAGAGTGCCAGCAATCACCGTAGATGACATGTTGTTGGTGCTCATGATTGTTTTGGCATTGGTAATCACGACCACTCCGCCAATGAGAGTTCCGAAGGGGGCATGCGGTAATCGGCCGGCGAGCAAGGCGGCGAACGGCGCCATCAACACCCCGCCCAGAAGTAAACCGGCAACCACCTGCCAATCGAGATTTACCGTGGCCGATCCGCCGATGAATGCGGCGCTGGCAGCAATGGCAACGAGGAACTCTGATGCACTCACCGTGCCGATCACGCGACGCGGTTCAAGAGTTGTGACCGACAGCAATGTCGGTGTGGTGATTGGCCCCCAGCCGCCTCCGCCGGAAGCATCAACAAAACCGGCGAATGCGCCGAGCGGTACGAGCAGTCCCGATGTTGGTTCCCCGGCAATGGTCGGGATCAGCCGCTTACCCAATCCAAAACGGGCGATGAGCACGAGACCCAAAATGAGGAGCAGCCATGACATCCACACCTTGGCATCGGTGAGCGAAAGACGAGTGAGCACGATCGCGCCAAGTGCCGCCCCGGCTGCACCAGGGAAGCCCAGGCGTACAACGATTCGCCAGTCGACGTTGCGCGCCCGCCAGTGCGACGCGCCTGATGCAAATGTGGTGCCGAGTTCGGCAAAATGCACCGCCACACTTGCCGCCAAGGGCGTAGCGCTTAAAGCCACGAGAAGGCTGCTCGAGGTGATCCCGAATGCCATGCCGAGAGTTCCGTCGATGAGCTGAGCGAGTGCTCCGACCAGTACAAAGACGAGTACCGACATGTGCATCCGATATTAGGCTCGAACTGCCGTGACCAAGCAAAACGCTCAAAGAAAAGATTGATGTTGATGTCGAACCGCAAATTATTCTCGGTGCATGCAACCCGAAACTTGCCCACCGCGCTCTTGGGATCGACCCGCGCATCGCCACATTGTTGCCCTGCAATGTCGTAATTCGCGTCGAAAACGGGCGCACCATTGTTGAGGCACTCAACCCCAAACTCATCGCCGAAATTCCGGACAATCCCGCATTGACTCCGGTTGCCGAGGAAGCCGGTCAGCTAATCAAGGCTGCCCTCGAGGCGCTACAAAGAAACTGAGTAGGGACCAAGATTGTTAGGTCTTGATGCAAAACCAAGGCCGATTCGTCCTGAATTGAGGGTTCAGAATAGTTCCGAAGTCGGTATTATTCTGTTTATGAATGTACTTAACGTATCGCAGGCAGCGCTGAAGCTTGGCGTCAGTGATCGGCGGGTTCGCCAGATGCTCGAGCGTGGAGATATAGAAGGACAGCGTGTCGGTTTATTTTGGCTCATCGATCCCATTGTCGTTGAGCGAGCGCGTCGCCGCCCAGAACTTGGACGGCGGTGGAGTCCGGCAGCGGCGTGGGCACTCCTGCAGATAGCCGAAGGAAAACTCCCCAAGGTGTCGGCAGTCGAAGTATCACGCGCAAAGCGTCGACTCGCTGAGCGTGGAATTGGTGACCTTGTGATCAAGTTGGCTTCTCGCGGAAATGTCCGCCGGTTCTACGGGCATAAGTCAGATCTCAAACGTCTTGCTAACGAGGACATGGTGGTGCGCGGTGGGGTGAGTGCCGCACGAGAACATCGTGCAGATATTATTGCCCTCGATTTTCTTGAGGCCTATGTTCCTGCGAGTCGGATAAAAAAACTCGTTAGGAAATACGCACTAGAGGGTTCTCCCGAACGCCCCAACATCTTGATTCGAGTCGTTGATGACAGCGTCTGGCCTTTCCCGAAAAATGCCAAAGTTGCATCGCGAATTGTTGTGGGAGTCGACTTACTGGATGCAGACGACGAACGATCTCGTCGAGCGGGTGCTGGATTGGTGGGGTTGGCATGGCCTGGCCAGTAATTTCGCGCGATCCAGTGGTCAAACAACGCTGCAGAAATTGACGGCATGGGGCTGAATTCAGCCTTGCGAAAATAGTGCATATTTAATGCATAACTGTTGCGTAAAATGAGGTAAGTTGGTACTGTCAAGGACTAGGCAGTTGGCACACATCGGCAAAGGAATCATGATGACAACAAAGACTTCAGTTTCGAAAGCCGAAGCGACCGTTGCTGCTCATCGTGCGACGGTCACTGAGTCGGTCTCGTCAGTTGTTGGATTTCTTGTTGAACTACTTGGTTCTCGGTTGACTGCGCATCTGGCCGACGTCGATCCATCGACTGTAAGCCGTTGGAAGACTGGGGTCTCGGAACCACAGCCAGAAATCGAGCAACGCTTGCGCGGCGCCCATCAAGTTGCACACTTACTGCTTACGGTCGACTCAGATCCAACCGTAAGAGCTTGGTTCATCGGAATGAACCCTCAACTAGCCGACGAAACTCCGCTAGATGTCATCGCAGCAGGTAAAACCAAGGTCGTTCTAAGTGCTGCGAGGACGTTTATCAACGCTGCATGACTAGCGCCGCCGCCGCGCGGTACTTTGGCGGCTAGTTGCCGTGGCGCTCGTGGGCGTTAAGTAACGCCCGCAGCGATGCAGTGATCGTGTTGGGATCCACACCCACGCCCCAGCGAGTGGTGCCGTCACCGTTAGTGGTTTCGACATACGCAACCGCGGTTGCCTCTGAACCCTGGCCGAGGGCGTGCTCGCTGAAGTCCTTGACATCTAACGCGATTTTGAACTCGTTGCGCAGGGCGATCACGAACGCATCGATCGGGCCGTTGCCCTCGCCGGTGATCGTGCGGCGCAGGCCGTCGACGTCGACCTGCGCGGTGATCATCGTGCGGCCGCTCGTCGAGTCGCTGCGCAACTCGTGGCTCGACAGCGTGTACTTCGGTACGGCCGGCAGGTACTCGGTTTGGAAGGCATCCCACATCACGGCGGGCGAGATCTCGGTGCCCAAGTCTTCGGTGATGTGCTGAATGCTGCGCGAGAACTCGATCTGCAAACGGCGCGGCAGGTCGTAGCCATACTCGGCCTTCATCACGAAAGCGACGCCGCCCTTGCCCGACTGGCTGTTGACGCGCACGACCGACTCGTACGAGCGGCCGACGTGCTTCGGATCGATCGGCAGGTACGGAACGCCCCACTGGTCGTAGTTTTCTGGCAACGCCTCGAAGCCCTTCTTGATCGCGTCTTGATGACTGCCCGAGAACGCGGTGTACACGAGGTCGCCGACATACGGGTGACGCTCGGGCACGGGCAGGCGGTTGCAATATTCGGCGTCGCGGCGCAACGCGTCGATGTCGCTGATGTCGAGCATTGGGTCGACACCGTTGGCGAACAGGTTCATCGCCAGCGTGACGACGTCGACGTTGCCAGTGCGCTCGCCGTTGCCGAACAATGTGCCCTCAACGCGATCGGCGCCGGCCATCACGCCAAATTCGGCGGCGGCAACTGCGCAGCCGCGATCGTTGTGCGGGTGCAGCGAGATGATCACGGTGTCGCGGGCGGCGATAGTACGACCGAACCACTCGATGACATCGCCGTAAACGTTGGGCGAGTAGCACTCGATGGTGGCTGGCAGGTTGAGAATTAACTTCTTGGACTTCGTCGGCTTGATGACATTCATCACCGCTTCGCAAATCTCGATCGCGAACTCTGGCTCGGTCAACGTGAAGCTCTCGGGCGAGTACTCGTAACGAACGTCGGTGCCTACGAGGGTTGGCTCTAACTGTTTACAGATGCGTGCCGCGTTGGTGGCGATGTCGATGATGCCCGCCTTGTCGAGGCCGAACACGACTTTGCGCTGCAGCGGGTTGGTCGAGTTGTAGAAGTGCACGATCGCGCGCGGCGCACCTTGCAAGCACTCGTAAGTGCGATTCAGCAAATCTTCGCGGCACTGCACGAGCACCTGAATGATGACATCGTCGGGGATCAGGTCTTGTTCGATGAGTAGTCGCACGAAATCAAAATCGGGCTGGCTGGCGGAAGGGAACCCGACCTCAATCTCTTTGAAGCCCATCTTGACGAGCGTCTTGAACATGCGCAGTTTGCGCTCTGGGTCCATCGGGTCGATGAGGGCCTGGTTGCCGTCGCGAAGATCGACCGAGCACCACAGCGGGGCCTTGCTGGTGACCTGGTTCGGCCAGGTGCGGTCGCGCAGAACGATTGGCACCTGCGGCGCGTATTTCGTGAACGGCATTTTCTTTGGCTGTACTGATGGTGGTGGCATTTTTTGTTTTCTTTCTTAGTAAATAAAAAACCCCCGGGCCTTTTGGCTCGGGGGTGCGACGACAGCGTTATGTGGCTGTCGCCGCTAAGTAAGTAGGAGTCCGTTACGTATGCTCATGTTGCGAACAAGTGTAGCGCGGTGATCAGACCAGAAAGTTGGCGAATTGCCACGGGTCTGATGGGTCGATATGGCTGGTGTCGTTGCCATACCCGGGGAAGAAATCGGTGCGATTTGCCAGCGGGGTCCAGTCGACAGGAGCCGAGTAGATCTCGCCCGTGTATGGGCGCATGTCGGCGAGCAATTTTTGCCAAGGCAGATCGTCTGGCACGCACACGCCCTCGTTCGGGCAGTCGATAAGCCACTGCATCGCGGCGATGACCGAGCCAGCAACCTGCACGGTTGTGGCGCTCTGGCCGGGCACGATCTCGCGCGCCTCGTGAATCGAAAGCAGCGAGCCTGTCCACCAACCCTTGTAGTCGTGGCCGAGCAGCAACACGCCGAGTTCGTCGCGGCCGTCGATGATCTCGTTGTTCATGATCCGCTCGCGCGACTGCATCTTCCAGTTACGCATGCGCAACTCGAGCACGCTGTTGATCGCGGCGTCGGCTGGGTGGTACGCGTAGTGCACAGTCGGGCGATAGGCGGCGGTGCCATCTGGGTTCCAGACCGTGAGGTGATTGCTCATCGTGTACGACTCGCCGTGGCGAATGACCATGCCCAGCGACTCGCCTGATGGCACCCACGTGCGCACCCATGTCTCCATGCCCGGTTGGGCGATGCAGATTTGGTTGCGCGGGCCGTCGTCGTGGTGCGCATGCGCATTGGCGGGCATCCACTTTTCATGCGTGCCCCAACCGAGTTCGGCTGGCGCGACACCTTCTTCGTAAAAACCCTCGACCGACCACGTGTTGCAAAACTCGTCAACAAGTTTTGGCTGATCGGTGACCTGCGTGTCGAGTTCGCTGATGTGAATCACCTTGGTGCCGGTGAGCATTGCCAGTTGGTTGAATTGTTGGTCGGCGAGCGCGGCTTCTAATTTCGGTGCACGTGCGCCGGCTTTGCCATCGGCCAACAGTTTGTGGGCGATTTCGCTGAGCCCTTGCTTGGCGAGGTGGCTGACCATGCCGGGGTTGGCGCCGTGCTCAACGACCGCCGACGGGCCGTTGTTCGAGCCCCACCGCGCGATCATCTTGCGGATCGACTGATGGCGCACGTACAAAGTGCGGTCGGTCGGGTGCGTCTTGGCGGCGTCGTGGTACGGATCCCACAGCTCGAGTGAGGTGTTGAGATAACGCACGCCGTGATCGCGGCACCACTCGATGATCGTCGGGCCATCGATGTTCCACGCCAGGTCTAGCAATACGTCGCCCGCGCCCAGGCGCGCCGAAAGAAACGCGTCGAGGTTGTCGCGGGTGATGCCGTCTTGCTCGTACTTGACGCCGGCCTTGATCTGCTCGGCTATTCGCGAACGGTTATCGCGAAAATCGGCGATGGTAATCGCTGCTGGCGCGAACTTAAGATCGCGAATAAGTAATGGCACAACGCACTGAGCAACTGACCCACATCCGAGTACGAGAACTCGGGCTGGTCGTTGCGGTGCTACCGAAGTAGCCGAATTCACTTACTTGTATTGGGCGCGAAGATCTCGCCAGATACAAACAAGTTGGCTATTTCTGCGCCCAGGAGCGTATTTAGCGACGCTTCGAAGACAGTGTCGGACGGCAACAGCAATGTGTACCAGTCGTAGGGGATGCCCTTGCGACCCGTCAAGGAAGGCTCGGTAGTGGGGTGACAATTCTCTAGGTATGAGTTAGTCGACATATCAGTGTTTGAGTAACTGTTGTCTGTTGGCATGAGCACCTCCTTGGGGTTGTGAGTAATGGCGTATTGACCATACAGATTTTGAACCCCCGCGTCTACTATTTCCCAAAATTGTTGGCGGCAGATTGGTAGCCTGAATCCGCTGATGACTCGATCCCCAAACGTCTCGACCCCAACCGTCTCGACCCCAACCGTCTCGACCCCGACTGGCTTCGCCGCACTCGGCGTGCCAGAGCACATCGACGCCGGACTCGCGGCTGTTGGCTTCTCCGAACCGTTCGCCATTCAGGCCGCCGCGATCCCCGTAGCGATGACCGGCTGCGATCTGCTCGGGCGCGCCCGCACGGGCTCGGGTAAGACGCTGGCGTTCGGGATCCCGATGCTGGCCCGCATCGACACGCCCGCCGCACCGCGCAAACCGCACGGCCTCGTGCTGGTGCCGACGCGCGAACTGGCCCTGCAGGTGGCCGAGGTGATGGCGCCGATCGCCAAGCATTGCGACAGACGAGTGCTGGCGGTCTACGGCGGTGCGTCGCGCGACCAGCAAATCGACGAACTGATCAAGGGCGTCGAGATGATCGTCGCCACGCCACTGCGCCTAATCGACTTGATGAAGAGCAGCGAGTGCGACCTCAGCGCCGTGCAAGTTGTCGTCATCGACGAAGCCGATCGCATGGCCGACGAGGGCTTCATGCCCCAGGTCGAGTGGGTGCTGCGCCACGTCACGCGCGAGCACCAAACGATGTTGTTCTCGGCCACGCTCGACGGCCAGGTGGCCCAACTCGTGAAGCGCTACCTGAAGACGCCCGAAGAAATTTCGATCGACGCGCCGACCGACACGGTGGGCACGATGCGCCACCTGTTCTTGGGCGTGCACCACATGGACAAGGACCGGATCATCACGGCGCTGGCCAGAGGAGACCGCAAGACGATGGTGTTCTGCGACACCAAGCGCGCCTGCGACAAGGTGGCAGATTCGCTCAATGATTTGGGCGCGCGAGCACTGGCGATTCACGGCGACCTGCCGCAGGCCGCGCGCGAACGGGCGCTGAAGCGCTTCACCGACAACCAGGTCAACATCTTGGTCGCCACCGACGTGGCGGCGCGGGGCATCGACATTGATGACGTCGCCATCGTCGTGCACTACGTGCCGCCGATTGACACCAAGACCTACTTGCACCGCTCGGGCCGCACGGCCCGCGCCGGCCGCGACGGTTGGGCGGTGACGCTGGCCGAATACAACCAACACACCACTTGTCGGATCATTCAGCGCGGGCTGCGCCTTGAGCCCCAGCCGCCGATTGAGATTTTCTCGAACGACGTGCGCCTGGCTGACCTTTTCAGCTTTATCGAATAACCCCGTTTTTTGATGACATCGTGATATCATGATGTCATGACAAAACAGACTACTGTCCGATTACCGGATGATCTTGCCGATCAGGCCGAGGTTGTGGCCCGGGCGCAAGATAAGAGCGTCAATGAGCTCATCATCGGTGCACTAACAATTGAAATTGATCGCGTCCGCAAAGACGCCGACTTTATGTCTCGTGTGAAGCGTCTCGTAGAGCGTGATCGCGAAATTCTTGACCGCCTCGCTCAGAGCTAAAGAAGTAAGAGGCGCGAGAAGTTAGCGCTGGGCAAGCCACGACGGGCGCGAGGCTTCGAACGAAGCGATCTCACTCTCGTGCGTCATCGTGATGCCGACATCGTCGAGGCCGTTGAGAAAACGATGTTGCGTCGAAGAGTCCATTTCGAACTTGGCGGCGAGGCCGTGACTTGGCACTTCGATCTGCAAACGCTCGACATCGACCGTAATCTCGGCGCTCGCGTCGGCCTCGATGATCTGCCACAGTTGCTGCACTACCGACTCGGCGACGACGACCGGCACGAGGCCGTTCTTGGCGCAGTTGTTACGGAAAATGTCGCTGAAACTAGGGGCGATGACGGCATTGAATCCGCCTTGTTGAATTGCCCACACCGCGTGCTCGCGCGACGAGCCGACGCCGAAACTTGGGCCCGCGACCAAAATGCTGGCGCCCGTGTAGCGCTCGTCGTTGAGAACGAAGTTGCGATCGTCGCGCCAAGTTGAGAACAAGCCTTTTTCGAAACCAGTGCGCTCGACGCGCTTAAGCCACTCGGCGGGGATGATCTGGTCGGTGTCGACGTCGCTGCGCTTGAGCGGCACACCGCGACCTGAAATTACGCGGACGGCCTTCACGCTAAATCCTGTGGCGAGGCGAAGTGGCCCATAACCGCGGTGGCGGCGGCGACTGCTGGCGAGACCAAGTGCGTACGACCGCCGCGGCCCTGACGGCCCTCGAAGTTGCGGTTGCTCGTGCTCGCGGCGCGCTCGCCGACGCTGAGCTTGTCGGGGTTCATTGCCAAGCACATTGAGCAGCCCGGCTCGCGCCACTCTAAACCTGCGGCGATAAACACTTCGTGTAGACCCTCTGCCTCGGCCTGCTTTTTAACGGCGTGGCTGCCGGGCACGACCATCGCGCGCTTGACGGTGACGTGACGGCCCTTGAGAACGGCTGCGGCGGCGCGCAAATCTTCGATGCGGCTGTTCGTGCACGAGCCGATGAACACGGTGTCGACCTTGATATCGCGAATCGGCGTGCCGGCCGCGAGGCCCATGTATTCGAGAGCGCGCGCGATCGAGTCGCGGGCGGTCACATCTTCGACATCTTCTGGGCGCGGCACGTTGCCCGAAATGCCTACGACCTGGCTCGGGTTAGTGCCCCAGCTGACCTGCGGCGTGAGAGTGCTGGCGTCGATGACGACTTCTTTATCCCAAATAGCGTCTTCGTCGGTTTGCAAGGTGCGCCAATACGCAACGGCCGCGTCCCAATCGGCACCCTGCGGTGCGAACTCGCGGCCCTTGAGATATTCGAACGTGATCTCGTCGGGGGCGACGAGCCCAGCGCGCGCGCCGGCCTCGATCGACATGTTGCACAACGTCATGCGGCCCTCCATCGAGAGGCCGCGAATTGCCGAACCGCGGTACTCGATCACGTGGCCGATGCCGCCGCCCGTGCCGATGATGCCGATGATCGCCAAGATCACATCTTTGGCGGTGACGCCGCTCGGAAGGCCGCCATTGACGGTCACGCTCATCCACTTCGGTCGCTGTTGCTGCAAAGTTTGCGTGGCCAAAACATGTTCGACTTCGCTCGTACCGATGCCAAACGCGATGGCGCCGAACGCGCCGTGCGTGGAGGTGTGGCTGTCGCCGCAGACAATTGTCATGCCGGGCAGAGTGCGGCCCTGCTCGGGCCCGATCACGTGCACGATGCCCTGGCGCGGGTCGCCCATCGGGTAGTGCGTGATGCCGAAATCTTTGGCGTTGGCGCGCATCACGTCGATCTGCTTGGCAGAGGTCGGGTCGGCAATCGGCAGGTGGATATTTTGCGTCGGCACGTTGTGGTCTTCGGTGGCCACCGTGAGGTCGGGGCGGCGCACGCCGCGCTGCGAGATGCGCAGGCCATCGAACGCTTGCGGGCTCGTGACCTCGTGCACCAGGTGTAGGTCGATATAGATCAGGTCGGGCTCGTCAGTACCAGCATGCACGACATGGCTGTCCCAAACTTTCTGGGGCAATGTCAGCGGCTTGGCCATCTATACATTGTGCCGTGAAAACGGCCAAACCGCGACACTCGCGCACACATTGCGGGCATGACAACTCAAACCGAAAGATCCAGCATTTCACCAGTCACATTGGCCACCTGCGTAGAGCAAAGTCTGCATACTTCGCTCGACGGGTTCGATCTCAAGCGGGCGCGGCTTTACGGCGTCGCCGTGGTCGACCCACAGGGCGTCGTCGAAAGTATTGATGGCGCGTTGCGCATTACCTTTCTTGCCGAACACGGCGACGTTTACGAACTACTCGACGCCCCGACGAGCGCGATCGCCCGAATGTTTGACGCCGCGGTCGTGCTTACATGCGGATGGGCTGCGCCAATCGCCGAGGAAGACTCGGCCGATCACTTCGACGGCCCGCCCAGCGAGCACCCGCTTAAGCGTCGTGTGCGACTCGTGGTCGCGGTTTGCGACGGTGGCGTGGGCTCGGTGTTGCGATTTGCCGACACGCCCGATGATGTGATTTGTGATCCGGGTGCGGCACGTGGCTCGCTCGCTGATGCGGTGAATAGTTTGTGGTTCGACCCACCCGTTGTGGTGCCGCGCGAGAACCGCTGAGAGAACGCAGCGCCTCGCCCATAGCATGAAGGCGTGAGCGCACACGTCGACACGGGTCAGTCAACGACTGCTGATTCGTCGTGGGCCCGAGAGGTCAAGCGCTTAGTCAAAGAGCGCGACGCGGTGATTTTGGCGCACAACTACCAAGTGCCCGAGATTCAAGACGTGGCCGATCATGTTGGCGACTCGCTCGGTTTATCACGACTAGCCGCGACTGTCGATGCTTCGACGATAATTTTTTGCGGCGTGCACTTCATGGCCGAGACCGCCAAGATCTTGAGTTACGACAAGACTGTGATCATCCCAGACGCAAGGGCTGGTTGTTCTCTCGCCGACTCGATTAACGCCGATCAATTGCGGGTCTGGAAGGCCGAGCACCCCGGCGCGGTCGTAGTCAGTTATGTCAACACCACCGCCGAGGTCAAGGCCGAGACCGACATCTGTTGCACATCATCGAACGCTGTCGATGTGGTGCGCTCGATACCGCTAGACAAAGAGATTTTGTTTTGCCCGGACCAGTTCTTGGGCGCGCACGTGCAACTACTCACGGGTCGCGACAACATGCACATTTGGATGGGCGAGTGTCACGTGCACGCCGGTATCAACGGCGGCGACTTGAAAGCGATGGTGGCAAGCGAACCAGACGCCGAGTTGTTCATTCACCCAGAGTGCGGGTGCGCCACTTCGGCGATGTACTTGGCGACCACCGGCGTCGTGCCAGCCGAGCGCACCAAAATACTTTCGACATCGGGCATGCTAGAGGCCGCGAAGGCAACCAAATCAAAAAAGGTTTTGGTCGCTACCGAGACGGGCATGCTGCATCAGTTGCGCAAGGCCAATCCACTCACAATCTTCCAGCCGGTGAACCCGGCGGCGGTGTGCAAGTACATGAAGATGATCACGCCAGAAAAATTGTTGCGCTCTCTACAAGACGGCAATGATGTTGTCGATGTGCCGCGCGAGATCGCCGATAGGGCGCGGCTATCGGTCGAGCGCATGATCGCGATCGGCACGCCTTCGCGGACAGGCGAATAGACGGCCTGCAAAGAGATATGAGCCGCACAGCCGAGTACGAAGTCGCTCTGCCAATGCGGTTGAACGCCCCAGCAGTTTCTTGGACCCGCGACGTCGACGTGGTGGTGCTCGGGTCTGGCGCTGCGGGCTTAGCCGCCGCGCTCGCCGCGCGGCCCGTGCGCGAGGTGTTGCTGATCACCAAAGATTCACTCGATGCTGGTAGCACGGCGTGGGCGCAGGGCGGTCTCGCCGCGGTGTTCGACCCGGCCGATACCTATGCCGAACACGTGCACGACACGCTCGAGGCCGGCGCCGGGTTGTGCGATCTGCAAGCCGTCGAGCTGCTCGTTCGCGAGGCGCCAACGGCGATTAACTATCTCGAAAAACTTGGTGCGGCGTTTGACCCGGGTCTTAACGGCGAGCGGGCTCTCACACGCGAGGGCGGGCACAGTCATTCGCGAATCGTGCACGCTGGCGGCGACCAATCTGGCGCCGAGATACAGCGCACGCTCGACATCAACGCGATCAATTCTGGCGTTGAAGTGCTCGAACATACTTTTGCGCTCGACCTCGAGTTTGGCGTTGCACCAAATACAAAGCGCAGGCAAGTCACGGGCGTGCGCGTGGCGTTGCTCAACGGCGACGGCACGGTCAGAAGCGTCGGCCTGATCACCGCGCGCGCCGTCGTGATTGCTACTGGCGGCTACGGTCAGGTCTTCGCATCGACATCGAACCCCGCTGCGGTAACGGGCGACGGCCACGCGCTGGCTCTACGCGCGGGTCTGCATCTCAGCGATCTCGAGTTCGTGCAGTTTCACCCGACCGTGTTGTGGCAAGACGTCGGATCCACGCAACAGCAGATGTTGATCAGCGAGGCGGTGCGCGGCGAGGGCGCGATTTTGTACGACGCTGCTGGCGAGCGCATCATGCAAGGCGTCCACCCGCAAGAAGATCTAGCGCCGCGCGACGTAGTCGCTGCCGCGATTAGCGCGCGCATGGCCGAGGCGCCGGGCGGCGTTGACGATCACGTGTTTCTAGATGCCACCACAATCGGGCCGCGGTTTGCCGAGCGCTTTCCGTTTATTACAAAGGCCTGCAACGCGAGCGGCATCGATCCACTCACGCAACGAATACCTGTCGCGCCGGCCGCGCATTACACGTGCGGTGGCATCGACTCAGACATGGACGGCGTCACCGAGGTGATCGGCCTGTTCAGTGTTGGTGAGGTTGCCTTCACTGGCGTGCACGGCGCCAACCGCCTGGCTTCGAACTCGTTAACAGAAAGCCTCGTGGTGGGCACGCGCGTCGGTCGTAACTTGGCGTGGCAGTTGCCGACGAAAGTCGAGCCGGCGGTAATTCGCGGCCAAAATTCAGTTGGATTGTTAGACGATTCGTTGCGGGCATCTGTGCGCACCGTGATGTCGCGCCACATCGGCGTGTTGCGCAGGCCAGAGGGTTTACAACAAGCGATAGAGGCGCTCGACGTCATCGCCGAGAAGATTGACGCAGCGACGCCAGCGACGCGACGCAACTTTGAGGCCACAAATATTTTGACGGTGGCCACCGCCGTGGCGATCTCGGCGGTGACACGTAGCGAGAGTCGCGGTTGCCACCGCCGCACCGATGTGACGACGCAGCGACCAGAGTGGGTGCGCCATCTCGGCGTGATGATGCACGATCACGAAATTGAGATCACGAATATTCCGGAAGGCTCGTAGTTGGTCGTGCAGTATCAGCCCTTGTCAGATGTGGTCGCGGCGCGACTCGTGGCCGCTGGTTTGCAACTAGATGGCGTGCGCCGTGTAATCGCTGCTGGCTTGGACGAAGACCTGGGCAGTGGACCCGACATCACGACGATGGCGACCGTGCCCGTCGAGCAATGCAGCCGCGCCACGCTGGGCGTGCGTCGCAACGGTTGCGTCGCTGGTCTTGACGTGGCCGCCGCCGTATTCGAGATGGTCTGCGGTGCAAGCACAATCACGATCGAGTTCAACAAGCACGACGGTGACAGAGTTACTGCAGGCGTCGTGCTGGCAACCATTGAGGGGCCGACGCGAGGGTTGCTAACAGCCGAGCGCACCGCACTCAACTTATTAGGGCGTTTGTCGGGCATCGCCAGCGCTACGGCGATGTGGGTCGACGCGATTGCCGACACCGGTGTATCAGTGCGCGACACGCGCAAGACGACTCCAGGCCTGCGCCAACTCGAAAAGTATGCGGTGCGCTGCGGCGGTGGCATCAACCACCGCATGTCGCTGAGTGATGCCGCGCTCGTCAAAGACAATCACATCGTCGCCGCAGGCGGCGTGGCTGAGGCCTTCGCTGCAGTGCGCAGGTTGCGCGGCGACATCGCTATCGAGATCGAAGTCGACACGCTCGATCAATTGCGTGTGGCGTTAGGTGCGGGCGCCGACCTGGTGCTGCTCGACAACATGGCGCCAGATCTCTTGCGCCAGGCAGTACAGATTTCTAGCGAGCATTTAGACAGCACCGGCAAGCAGGTGTTGCTTGAGGCGAGCGGTGGCCTGAGCCTTGAAAATGCCCGCGCGGTTGCCCAGAGCGGGGTGCGTTACATCTCTGTCGGCGCGCTCACGCACTCGGCGCCAGTACTCGACATTGGCCTCGACATGCAGGAAGTCATCTAGTTTCGAGTACCGACTTCGCGAACGTTACTTCAGCGAGTCTTGGTAAACATTCACGCAGGCGTCAACCAACAGCGGCACATATTCGGGAGCCGCTGTGTAGACGGCGTTGTGGCCGGCATCAATTTGCAACAACTCGGAGCCCGAAATTTGTCTTTGCAGTTCGTGTTGCCGCTCGGGCGGCACCACGGCGTCTTGAGTCGTGATAATCACCGCACTCGGCACATCGACGCCGCTCAGCCAATCGCGCGAGTTGAATGCACCGAGGGCGCGGCCGGCCTCAAGAACGTGTCGCCAGTTGTGGCTGGCCATCTCGGCCACGGCCCACGGCGTCAAGCCCTCGCTCTTGCGCTGCAAATAGATCTGCTCTGTCAGCCACACCGTGGCCTGTGTGGGCGTGAGGCGGGCGAGTGTCGCTAAACCAGTGAGCCCGAGAAAACTCAGGCGCTCTTCGCGTGACGACGCAAAATAACCAGCGGTCGAGCACAACACGAGGCCGCGCACGCGCGATTGGTGTCGTTTCCAGATCAGTTGAGCGATCGTGCCGCCCATTGAGTAACCGACGGGGATGAAAGTGTTGATGCCGAGCACGTCGGCGATTGCCGCTGCGTCGTCGGCGCAGTCTTCTAAGCGAAATGGGCCGTTGGGTTGAATGCCCCGCCCGTGGCCGCGGTGGTCTGGCGCAATCACGCGAAAGTGTTTGCTCAACTCGCCGTAGCAGGTGTACCAGTTGAGATCGGCAGTCGCTGTCCAGCCGTGCAACAAAATCAGTGTCGGTGCGCCTTCGGGGCCTTGCGTGTCGCGAATAAATGTGCGGCCGCGACCCGGCAGCTCAAGTTGGTAGCCGCCTGGTAGCTCGGGCATTGCTAACGACTCGCTCATGGTTGTCACGAGCCGGTCACGAATATATTTCGGTCTCGATAATCCGCACAGTCAATTTGCCGTTGGGTGCTTCGTAGGTGACTTCGAGCCCGCGAGCCGCGCCGAGCAGCGCAGAACCAAGCGGCGAACTCGGGCTCATGATGCTGACGCGCGGGTCGCTTGGTCGTTCTTCGACGTGGCCGATAAGAAACATTTCGGCGTTGTCCTCGTGGTCGCCGTCGTAGAGCACGGTGACGATTGTGCCTAGGCCGACTACGCCGTCGGCGGCAGACTGCACGATCTCGGCGTCTTCGAGAAACGCTTCGAGCTGGCGAATACGACCTTCCATGTGGCCCTGCTCGTCTTTGGCGGCGTGGTAGTCGCCGTTTTCTTTGAGGTCGCCCATTTCGCGGGCCCGTTCGATCTTTTCGGCGACTTCGATGCGCCCGCGCGTGGTCAGGTCACGGTGCTCGGCCACGAGGCGCTGATGCGTCGCGGGGGAGAATTGGTGGGCGGCCATCTGCAAAATGATATCGGCACGTATCTGGCAGCCCTAGGGTTTCGCAAACTGCCTAGTGGTTCGCAAACTGCCTAGGCGGGCTCGTAAACTATACGTATGGCTGCGTCTGGTAACGATAACTCCCGCGCGCACCGCGTTGCCGTTATCGGCGGCGACGGTATCGGCCCCGAAGTGGTCGCCGAGGCGCTTAATGTTGTGCGCGCGGCTGGGGTAACGCTTGAGACGCAAGAGTTTGATTTAGGCGGCGCGCGATATTTGCGCGACGGCGAGGTTTTGTCTGACGCCACGCTGGAGCAGTTGCGCGGCTTCGACGCGATTTTGCTGGGCGCGGTGGGCACGCCAGCTGTGCCGCCAGGCGTGATCGAGCGCGGCATGTTGCTCAAGATGCGCTTCGAGTTAGACCTGTACATCAATCGCCGCCCGTTCGCGGGTGTTGCGCCGGGGCACACCAAGGCGCACGACTTCATCGTCATTCGCGAAAACACCGAGGGGTCGTACGTCGGCGAAGGCGGAGTATTGCGCAAGGGCACGCCGTTCGAAGTGGCGACGCAGGGCAGCGTCAACACGGCGCGCGGTGTCGAGCGTTGCATTCGGTACTCGTTCGAGTTGGCGGCAACGCGCGAGCGCAAGCACCTCACGCTCGTGCATAAGACCAACGTGCTCATATTTGCTGGCGATTTGTGGCAGCGCACATTTGATCGCGTCGCCAAAGACTTTCCGCAGGTTACAACGGCCTATAACCATGTCGACGCCGCGTGCATTTATTTCGTGCAAGACCCGCATCGCTACGACGTGATCGTCACCGACAACTTGTTCGGCGACATCCTCACCGACCTCGGTGGCGCGGTGAGCGGCGGCATTGGTGTGGCCTCGTCTGCCAATCTCAACCCGGCCCGCACTAGCCCGTCGATGTTTGAGCCGGTGCACGGCTCGGCGCCCGACATCGTCGGCACCGGCAAGGCCAATCCGATAGCGGCGATCCTGTCGGCCGCGCACATGCTCGAGTTTCTCGGCGAGCACGACGCCGCGGCGCGAGTGCGTCAGGCGTGTGCAGCGCCAGTCAGCGGTTCGACCAGCGAAATTGGCGCGCAAATCGCTGCCAGACTCGCCAGCAAGTAACGCTAAGTTTGTAAATCGCAAGTAATTCAAGAAATTCAAATTATTGAGAGGTCTTATGCCAATAACAACCACACCGAAAATTTGGATGAACGGCACGCTTGTCGATTGGGACAAAGCGCAGGTGCACGTACTCACACACACATTGCATTACGGCACTGGCGTATTCGAGGGCATCCGCGCGTATGAGACCCCCAAGGGCCCGGCCGTATTTCGCCTCACCGAACACATGCAACGGTTCATCAACTCGGCCAAGATCCTCGGCATGCCGATGCCGTACACGCTGGCCGAACTCGTGCAGGGGGTCAAAGACACCGTGGCCTCAACGGGTCTGCCGGCTTGTTACGTTCGCCCGCTGGGCTACTACGGCTACGGCGAGATGGGTCTGAACACGACGCCGTGCAAAGTTGATGTAGCGATCGCGTGTTGGCCGTGGGGCGCCTACTTAGGCGACGACGCCGTTGAGAAGGGCGTGCGCATGAAGATCTCATCGTGGACGCGCCACGATCACAACACCATGCCGCCCGCCGCCAAGACGGTCGGCAACTACGTCAACTCGTCGCTTGCCAAGGTCGAGGCATTAAAGGCCGGTTACGACGAGGCGATCATGCTGGCGCCAAACGGTTTGGTTGCCGAGTGCACGGGCGAGAACCTCTTCGTCGTGCGCAACGGCATCATCCTCACCCCGCCAACATCTGCGGGCGCCCTTGAGGGCATCACCCAAAACAGCGTGATGCGCATCGCGCGTGATCTCGGTTACGACGTGCGCGTCGACAACATTGCGCGTAGTGATCTGTACACAGGCGAAGAAATCTTCGTCTGCGGCACCGCCGCCGAGGTGGGTTCGGTAAGTTCGGTCGACGACCGCCCGGTGCCGTGCCCGGGGCCAATGACGCGAGCGATCGCCGCCACATACGCCAAAGCCGTGCGCGGTCAAGACCCGCGCTACGCCGACTGGCTTGAGTACACGGTCTAGAAACGGGGTAATAAACACGGTTATCCCCAATGTTTTCCACAGGTAAAACCTTATGGGCATTGGACCTGTGGATTTTTGGGCTGTTGTCCACAATAGGCGAGACCGAGTACTAGGCCGCGCGCGTTGGCAATCAGCGCTTCAGGTGAGACACTAGAACCGTGACAAATTCGAAGGCCATAATCACCAGCATCGCGATCATCATTATTTTGTAGGCGTGCGTCGTTTGACGTACGCCCGAGCCGCCCACTAGGGCGGCTTTTTTAATGCTCAAACAGAAAACGAAACGAGAAGCAGATGACATCTTTAAACACAACCACGACAGTTGAGGTGTTTGACACCACGTTGCGCGACGGCCTACAAGTTGAGGGCGTATCAGCCAGCGTGCAAGACAAGTTACGCATCGCCGAGCAACTCGACTATCTCGGCGTGCACTTCATCGAAGGCGGCTGGCCCGGCGCGAACCCGAAAGACATCGAGTTTTTCGCCCGCGCCAAAACTGAACTGACACTAAAGACATCGACGTTGGTGGCCTTCGGCTCGACGCGCAAGCCCGCTGGCAAGGTTGACGACGACGCCACGCTGCGCAACTTGATCGAGGCCCAAACTTCGGCCGTGTGCATCGTCGCCAAGGCGTCTGCTTATCACGTCGAACAGGCGCTGCAGACCACGCTTGAGGAGGGCGTCGCGATGATCACTGACTCGGTCAAGTATTTGACCGCAAATGATCGCCGCGTGATGGTCGACATGGAGCACTTCTTCGACGGCTACAAGAGCAACCCCGAGTTTTCTCTGCGCGTTCTCGAGGCCGCGGTGATGGCTGGCGCCACACACCTCGTGCTGTGTGACACCAACGGCGGTTCGCTGCCCAATGAAGTGCAAACGATTGTTGCTGCCGTCAAACATCACGTCGGCAACGACGCGATCATCGGCATTCACTGCCACGACGACACTGGTTGCGCTGTCGCCAACTCGTTGGCCGCCGTACACAGCGGCGCGCGCCACGTGCAGGGAACTCTCAACGGGCTTGGCGAGCGCACGGGTAACACCAACCTCACGACCGTGATCCCGAACTTGCAATTAAAACTGGGGTACACCTGCCTGCCCGACGGGCGCCTCGAGCGACTTTCTGCGGTCAGTAACCACGTTGCCGAAGTCTTGAATCGCCCGATCAACCCGCAGGCACCGTATGTCGGCGTCTCGGCGTTCGCGCACAAGGCAGGCCTGCACATGTCGGCGATCGCTCGCGCTAAAGACGCCTACGAGCACGTCGACCCATTACTAGTCGGCAACGGCACGCGCTTTTTGGTTTCAGAAATGGCTGGCAAGGCGACGATCACGATGAAGGCCGAAGAGTTGGGCTTGCCGATCGACGGTCCCGCGGTCAATCAGGTGATTGATGACTTGAAGCGTCTCGAACACGAGGGCTACCACTTTGAAGCCGCCGACGCATCGCTCGAGTTGTTGATGCGCCGCGCCACGGGGTGGGAGCAAGAGTTCTTCAAGGTCGAGTCGATGCGCGTGATCACCGACGAGGCCGCCGACGGCCAGTTCACAACCGAAGCGACCGTCAAGGTATGGGTCGGTGACGTCCGCGAGGTTTACACCGCCGAGGGCAACGGCCCCGTGAACGCGATCGACACAGCGTTGCGCGCGGCGCTCGGTAAACGCTTCCCGCAACTTTCGCGTGTGCACCTCACCGACTACAAGGTGCGAATTATTGATTCGGCATCGGCGACTGGTGCAGTGACACGGGTACTGATCGACGCCACCGACGGCGATCGCAACTGGACAACGATCGGCGTTTCGACGAACATCATCGAGGCTTCGTGGCGCGCCCTCGAAGAGTCTTTGGTCTACGGGCTGTTACACATGTCCTAGATGGCGATCTAACGCCGCTTGACGCACTCGAAAAATAGTCAACGACTAGGCTCGCAACGATATGGCCGCACCCCAATACGCTCCTGTTGACCCGACTAACAATCCACGCACCTACGCTTCGCCCGATCACGTGCCAGATGCGTGGATGCCTGGTCGCTTAGCCGAGATCGTCGGCCCCCAGCCAAAGGGCGCGCGCCTCGGCAACCCCGGGCCAGATCAGGGGTACATCTTGACTCTCGCCAGGATCGCCGCAGGTCGCATTTGCGTGCAACAAGGCGAGTCGCTTCAAGACGCGATCCAGGGCTCGATTACGATCGCATTGCGACGGGCGTCCATATTTGGGCGCGCCCCTGTCATGACCGACCTGACCGTGGCGCTCACCATTTGGGGTTGGTTGCTCGAAAGCCCACCTAGTGAACTTGTCTCGAAGCGCAAGAAACTGTTCGGCGGCCTCGCCGATGTCGTGCATCACTACGCTGAGGCGCGCAACCTGGTCGACATGGTGCCAGAGACGACCTTTAAGTTGTCGCCAGAACAACTTACGGCGGTCATGCCGATGTCGTGGCGCGCGCTGACTGGCGCGTGAACTAGATCGCGTAGCGTTCTAAGTCGGCGAGCGAAACAAACTCGAGCGAGCGCACGTGCGTGGCCCGCAAATTGACGTGCGGTGCCTTGCCTGCCTCGAGTGCCTCCTGCCAGCGCATTGCGCACAAGCACCAGTGATCGCCGGCCTTGAGTCCCGCGAAGCCGTACTCTGGCATCGGGGTGCTGAGGTCGTTGCCGGCCGATTTTGAGAACGCCAAAAACCCATCTGTCATTACCACGCAAACTGTGTGCACGCCAACGTCGTCGCCACTCGTCTCGCAGCACCCCGTACGGAAGAATCCCGTCATCGGCGAAGTGCAACACGAGTCGAGTATGTCGCCGTAAACATTGGTCTGATTTCCGAGTGCCATGGCTACCAAGTTAGCGCTCACCCAGCGGCACCAACTCGCTCAGATAGCCTTTCAGCAGATGTCTTCTGTCTCACCGCGTTATCGATTCGCACCTTCGCCAACTGGGTATTTTCACGTTGGGGGCGCGCGCACCGCCCTCTATAACTGGCTGTTGGTGCTGCAGAACAACGGCACCTTCGTTTTGCGCATCGAAGATACAGACGAGTCGCGCAACGAGCCGCAGTGGACACAGGGAATTATTGACGCCCTCGCCTGGATCGGCATTGACAGCAGCGACGGGCATTTCGAGGGCCCGTACTTTCAGAGTTCGTACGCCGCCGAACATGTGGCCGCCGCGGAGACACTTTTTGCGGCCGGACATGCTTATTACTGCGACCAAACCACGGAGCAAATTCAGCAACGGGCCAAGGCCGCGGGCCGCAACGGTTACGACGGCTATTCGCGTGATCGCGGCTTAGGGCCAGGCCTCGGGCACGTGTTGCGATTTAAAGTACCCGTTGGCACGACGACGGTGCACGACACCGTGCGTGGCGCCGTCGAGTTTGCCAATTCTACGATCGAAGACTTTGTGCTGCTGCGCAGTAACGGCACACCCGTGTTTTTGCTCGCCAACGTTGTCGATGACATCACGATGAACATCACCCATGTTGTGCGCGCCGAAGAACACCTGCCCAATGCGCCCAAGCAGCAGATGATCTTTGACGCGCTCGGCAAGACGCCGCCGGTGTGGGCGCACGTGCCCGTGCTCGTAAACGAACAGCGCAAGAAACTTTCGAAGCGCCGCGACAAGGTGGCCGTTGAGCAATATCGCGAAGAAGGAATTTTGCCCGCCGCGATGGTCAACTACCTGATGACCCTCGGTTGGGCGCCCCACGGCGAGACCGAGATCGTGCCGTGGTCGAACATCGTTGCCGAGTTTCGCCTCGAAAGTGTCAACCATTCGCCAGCGTTTTTCGACATCAAGAAGCTGAACGCGTTCAACGGCGAATACATCAGGATGATGCCGCTTGAGCAGTTCATTGCCGCATGCCAGCCCGTCTTGCACGGCGAGAGCGCCCCGTGGCCGAGCGAGAATTTTAACGCATCGGTATTTGCGGCGATGGCGTCACTGGTGCAGACCCGCGTCGCAGTGCTCGCCGAAGTGCCAGCCCTTGTAGATTTTTTGTTTCTCGCCGAGCCTGTCGTCGACGAAGTCGCCTTCGCCAAGGCTTTCAGCGCCGATTGGGCGGTCACGACACTGCGCGAGATCGCCTCCGCCTACAGCTCATGCGAGTGGGTTGCAGAAACCTTGAAGACCGAAGTTGAAGCGGTTGGTGTGCGTCACGATGTCAAACTCGGCAAACTGCAGGGCCCGTTGCGCGTTGCCATCACGGGTCGCAGCGTGGGGCCGCCCTTGTTTGAACCGATTGAGTTGCTCGGCCGCGAAGAAACCCTGCAGCGAATTGCTGCGGCACTGCAGCGAGCTGCGCGCTGAGCAGACTCACTGAGACTGTGGCGATGATGGTGCTCGTAAAAACTCTCGTAAAAACACTGGGGGTGCTTCTCGTTGGCGCAGTTGTTTACATCGGATTTAACGTGGCCCAGGTATACCTAGTCGGTCGCAGCGACGAGGTCCGCCCAGTTGACGCCATTGTCGTGCTTGGCGCCGCCCAATATGACGGCCGTCCATCGCCGCAGTTGCAGGCACGGCTCGATCACGCCCTGTTGCTGTGGGGTCAAGGCGTTGCGCCGCTCGTCGTCGTTACCGGCGGCAAGCAACCAGCCGATCGTTTCACCGAAGCCGAGGCGTCGGCAAAATACCTGGTCTCGGGGGGAGTGCCCGTAGATTCGATCGCTCTCGAAAACACGGGACGCACCACACGCGAGTCGCTGCTCGGTGTGCGCGAAATAATCAGAGTACGTAACTTGAGTTCGCTGTTGCTCGTTACCGACCCGTATCACGCAGAACGGGCAGCCTTGATTGCGCAAGACATCGGGCTGCGAGTCTTCGTTTCGCCTACGCGTACGAGCACAATTCGCGGCGCCGAGAATCTGTCGCGTCACTTGCGCGAAGGTGCGGGTGTGGCCTTGGGGCAAATAATTGGGTTTCGGAGTTTGGAACGATTAACCCATTAGCCGACACGCGCGAACTGGTGTTTCACCTAATAGTTCATGCCGATAACCTATGGATGCTCCATTGGGGAGTGGTGTAACTGGCAACACAGCAGATTCTGGTTCTGTTATTCAGGGTTCGATTCCTTGCTCCCCAACAAGTGATGTTAAATATATCGACATTGAGTGTATGAATTCGATACATGTCTGGTGTAAACTCTAGGAATGGGCACAAAATACGCAACTCTTATAAAATCTCTTAGAGCAGGGAGGGGTCTTTCGCAGTTGATTGTGGCTGAAAAACTCGGTCTTTCACGGCAGTCATATATGGCCGTGGAACGTGGTGTACGAGAACTAACCCTGCTCGAAGCAGAGAAGCTCTGCGAATTGTTTGGCGTATCAATAAGTGAACTTTCGAGGGCAACTGCTCCGCAATACGAAAAGTATAAGCAAATGATCATCGCGTATCTCAGATCGCCAGTGTCCGCCGATGGGAAAGTGCCAAAAACGAAACTTGCGAAACTTCTCTATCTTGCCGATTTTGCTTGGTACTACGAGAGTCTCGAGAGTATGAGCGGAATGCAGTATTTGCGGCGTAAGTACGGACCAGTACCGGATTCATATTTTCGAGCACTTGATGAACTTGAGGACGAGGGAAAGTTAGTTATCGACCGCAGACTGGATGCGATTCTCGTTTCTATTAGTTCCGGCGCTAAGCGTCAGAAGCTTGATTTACTGAACGATGAAGAAATTGAACTGATAAAGAATATCTCAACAAAGTGGAAAGATAAACGAACTCAGGAGATCGTCAATTTTACGCACGAACAGCTTCCGTACAAACTGTGTGCATCGGACGAGGTTATCCCGTACGAACTAATCACACAGGAAAATCCGAAGTATGTCTACTAATTATGTGGTAGTTGTAGAAAAATTCGCCGAACGCCACTACATTTCAAAATTTAAGAAAAAATACAAGAAAGCTTGGGATATAACTTGGAACGCGATTGCCGAGCAGTTTAAACGCATAGAAACGCTTATTGGAGTCAACGATATTGTCGAAATTATCGCGGTCGTGGATGATGTGATGATTTGCAAGACCGAGTTTCGTATTGCGGGTCCAGGCAAATCTCGGCATGCGTCAGGCAATAGATGCATCATTGCCGTACGAAGAAGCATGGCGGTTGTGCATGTCCTCCTCGTCTACTCAAAGGGTGATATCGGAGGCGGCAATGAAACAGCATCATGGAAGTCACTGATCAGGGACAATTACCCCGAATATAGAGATATTTT
>Ga0209284_10001816_pt1 | contig 31392 bp, 33 predicted proteins | sample FRY03_FD_187211 | JGI IMG/M metagenome (GOLD analysis project Ga0209284, IMG submission 187211) | Freshwater microbial communities from Lake Fryxell liftoff mats and glacier meltwater in Antarctica - FRY-03 (SPAdes) (version 2) | ecosystem: Environmental > Aquatic > Freshwater > Ice > Glacier...
CGGCCTCATCCGCCGCTGGCTGCCCAAAGGCACCGACCTGTCCGTTCACAGCACCGAGGACCTCGACCGCATCGCCAACCGGATCAACACCATCCCCCGACGCTCACTCGGCTGGGACACCGCAGCCGACCGCTACCATGCCGCTGTCGCGATGACCGGTTGAACTCGCCGTCCCAAGTATGTGGTGTAGTGGGCGTAGGTGACGTGGACCCGGTGGGATTCACCTCGTTCAAGTCATTCGGTCTCCCGGCATCTGCCGACGCCATTCGACCTTCGCCCCCATCTCTACCGACCGAGGGCCTCCAAGAACACTCCCGAATATCGATCCGCGATCGTTGACCAGGCGAAATCATCGACGTGTTCAAGGCTCGCTCGCATCATTCGCGTCCTCACCTCTCCGTCGCTTGCCAGAGTCGCAATCGCGTCGGCAGCCTCTTGCGCACTCTTCACCACGAAGGCGTTCTCGCCGGGCGACGTTGCCTCTATTGCTCCACCCGAGTCGCCTGCCACGATCGGCAGCCCAAACGCCGCCGCCTCGAGGAAAGCAATTCCGAATCCCTCGAATTCGGCTCCAACCGATCGTGTCAATAGCGCGAATACGTCCGCGGCGAGGTACTCGGCGTTGAGTTCATCAATCGAGACAGAACCCAGCAGCAGCACGCTGCCGGCAAGCTCAAGCTCAAAGATCAGCGATTCGAGTCTTGAACGGTCCGGACCCGATCCAACAATTCGAAGTTCGCACGCGAAACCCCTTGCGAGAACTGCCGCGACGGCCCGAATAAGTTCGTCATGGCCCTTTCGAGGATCAAGACGACCGACCGAGAGAATCCGAAGCGTCTCGATTCGGCCAATCGGTCGAGCCTGCACTGGATCAAGTTGAAGGTCAATACCAGGAGGAATCACAACGATTGGGGCGCATTGTCCAGTGATCGTCTCGCGGACAACGGTCTCCGTCGCCGAGCTGATGGCAACAACCCTTGTCGCACGTGCGAACACAACGTCTCGAATCTTCGCGGCGACTCGACCTGCCCGATTGAGTTCGGTTCCCAACGCCGTAACAACGAATGGCGGACGAATCCACGATGGCAGAACTGCAACCGGGGCCGCTGCCCGCCAAGTCACGGCGTGGACCAAGTCGGGCCTCATAACTATGACGCTTGCGACCGAAGTAACGACGAAAGTTAGCGATGCGCAGACAGAGACGGGCCGAGCTTCACCTGCAACTCGAATGCACAGCCTGTCAGCGCCGATTTCCCAATGATCTGCACCAGCGATCGTGGCTACTTTCACACCAGATTCACGCAGCGCCCGGATCAGTCCGGTCGAGAGCTGCGCGATTCCTCCCCGGATTGGTGCGATATTCGGAGTAAGTAGGAGAACCTGCATCCCGCGTGGACCTCTCACCCTTCACCATCACGTCTTATCGGCATTGAAGCTTCACGGGCGACACTGGTCGACAGAACGACAGAAGCCAACCCCAGCCCAATCATCGAAACACAGAACACGGTCTCGGCTGAAAGCCGCGATCCCGACGATATGAGAATGAGATACAGCAGAGCAGAAGCCGCTCCAACCGCGATGCTCGCCCGCATCATAACAGGGCGTCGAAAATACGCTTCCGGAATTACTCGAAGCCCGCAGAAACACGCAAATGGCCCGGCAGCAAGTGCCGCAATTCGAATCGACATGCCCGCGTTTGCGTACTCCGATCCGACGTACACCGACAGAACCTCCGGGATGAAGATGAAGCCAAGAATTCCAAATACCAAGGAGCCAGCGACAACGACTGCTACCAGCCGACCTATCTGGGTCCGAATCTGGATACTCGATGATGATGCGAACATGTGTGAGAAGTGCGGCAGCGCGATGTTCGAAACGACTGCCACAATCGACCCGGCCGCAGTGACTAGTGAAATGGTGATCGAGAGACTTGTCGCGTCGAGTGAACCCGATCTTTGGAGTACCAGTAGCGGCGGCAGCGCAAACATGCCGAAAAGCGCCACTTCGCCCGGAAGCCGTTCGATCCCATACAGGATGAAGCGCTTCAGGCTCCCCATCGGGCCGATCAGGCGGCCGCGTAGACAACCAACGACTACCGCGACGCTCACGAGCGCCGAAACTCCTCCGATTATCGAGATCGCTGCGAGCGCTGATTGCGACGACAATATAGCGACCAGAGGAACGATTCCGATGTAGACAACATTCAACGCACTCGCAGAGACCGGACGAAACAAACCGCGCAGAATCGCCCCTGCCAAGGCGACCAGAGCCGAACCGCATACGAGAATGATCACAGCAAGAGCCGTGCTGGACACTTCATTCTGATCCGCCGACGCGAGCATGGTGAGGCTTCCACGAAAGACGAATACCGCTACGGCAACGACAACCATCGAAGCGACGATCATCACAAGTGCAGACCGGATCTGAGCCTCAGCAACGCTCGTGTCATGCGCCCGTGCTAGATCACGCGGAAGTGAGACGGTAGAGCCGAGAACCACGACCGGGCCCAAGATAGCGACCAACCGGAAGGTGAGGGCGTACGTCGCGAGGACCGAAGGCGGCCAAACGCGGGCAGCTAGGGGCAGTACGAATATCCCAAGCGCAAGACTCCCGATCCCAAGCGCGCTGCCAACACCGTTCTTCCAGCTCATCGCCGACGGACGTACGGAACCACCTCGGACTTCGTCCATCTCAGTCACATCGCCAACTCGATCAAGTCCGGCAAACGATTCACCCGGGGTACTCCGCCACTACAGATTCCAGAAACGTGACGGTATCACGGTAGATCGAATCTGAGGAGAGTGCCCCTGATGCGGAGACAAGAGATGACCTTCTCAACCTTGCAGCCGGCCCCGATCGACAAAGTAGCTCAACGAGTGCTGTCGTCAGATCGTCATCATCTGGCCGAACGGTCACGCCCAGTCCATGAACTTCGATGAATTCAGCTGCCTCGCCTGGCAATGTGCTCACGACCGGAAGGCCCATCGACGCGTATTCGAACAACTTGTTTGGAAGCGACATCTGTGCATTCTCCCGGTACGGGGCAATGCCAATGCTCGCCCTTGAGGCAACCAATTGGGCCTCTGCTTGAGGTAGATACCCGGCAACATTGACTCCCTGAACTTCGCGCGAAAGCCTCTCAACGCGAGAACGAAGCGGTCCGTCGCCGACGATGTTGAGCCGAAAGTCACCGCGGCGCTCGGGTTCCACATGGTCCAAGAATTTCGCCCAGCCTCGAATCAGAAGGTCGAAGTCAAAATGGGAAGACAGACTCCCAAGGAACACGGCTTCCGTTTCATTGCCAGGCAAACAATCCCCCATGGACTCGGCCGGAGCACATCCGATATACGAGACGTGAAGACCGCACCGCGGCGAGGAACGGAGTTGCATCACCCCCCAGTTCAGATATGTCGAGGATGTCGCTAGGAGCGCGTCGGCGCACTCGAGCGCGACACGATTCCGAACTCGCACGGGCAACGTCGCGGCTCGAGCCAAACCGCGGATACCTCGAGGAAGAGGGTTCACTTGAGCATCTGGCCAAACGTCTCGAATATCAACAACGAGAGGCACTCGCGCAACTCTTGCCGAACTGCCAATTCGCGCAATCGCTCCCGCCGGTGGATAGCCAATCAGCAAAATGTCCGGCTGTCCGAACCTCCCTCCGTCACCCACCGTGGCCGCGACCTGACGACGAAAGTCTCCCAGAAATCGCATTCTCCCCAGCCCCCGCGATCTCGTGTATCCGCGAGTCGGCAAATGAACAACCGAGCCCTCGTCTTTTGTCCGATAGACCTCATTCGGTGTCACATCACGGATGGCCCGCTCGCCATGGGAAAACGAAGGCAAAAAACGAACAACTTCGTGGCCCGCCGCAACCAAGGCCCTCGAAAGCAACCCATATCGCTGTGGACGGTAGCCTTGATCGATCGGCGACGTTTCCCCATAATGAACGATGTGGACCTTCATCGGAGGCCGCCGATACGAGTTCCGGTTCTCATCGTGTATTGATCCGCCTTGGATGGGACGCTACAACCAGCGGGACGACGGATCCGCTTGATAGCGCAGGTGGGATTCGGACGTCCGAACTTCGATACGTTTCCACTCAGGCTATCGAAGTTGGGCCATCAACGCGGTCATTCCCCCGATGGGCTCGAGGCACACACGTCGAGGGAAACGTTCGGAAGACCCACGCGGCATGAGGAGACGCTAGGACATCCGTCACCCCGGGAGCTGCCGCCTCGACGCGGTCGAATGCTTCGATCAGATCGGCGATTCCCTTGTCACGCGTGTACCGGCCGACGAACCCCACAATCGGCCGATCGGGCAATAGCCCCAACTGCGCCCGTGCATCGGAGCGATTGGGTCGCTCGAGGAACCGCCCGAAGTCGAGCCCGTTCCCCGAACCGGACCCGAGCACGACTCCCCGACCGACTTCGATCAGTCGATCGGCCACAGCTACGCTCCGCAGGCTGCGGCTGTTGAACATAACCTTCGTCGCACATCGCATCGAGATCATCTCGAGGAATCGAAGGACCTTCCGTTTCGCCCCGGTGGCATTCTCGTACCGGAGCCCGCGCACAACATAGACGCGCACCGGGACCCTGCAGATCCACGCAGAGAGACCAGCGACGAGCCCTGCCTTCGGGGTCGACACATTGACGGCGTCAGGGCGCAGCTTCCTCATCAACCTGACGAGATCCACGAGCGCGAGAAAATCTCGGATCAAGTGGGGAGCACGGGTCAGACGGACCGCGTGCGGAACCGCGCCCTCGGACCGAGCGAAGTCGTCGAGCTCCGGTGCGGCCGCGGTGGCGAGATGGACCTCGAACCCCGCGTTGCGAATGTACGCGAGCTGTCCACGGAGGAATCGGAGACTGATCGGATCAGTGATGACATAGAGGATGCGCGGCCGAAGTGTCGTCGTCTCACGACGCTTGTGGGGAAGCGTTGGTCGACAAGCAGGCACCGAGCAATCGCCTACCGACTGATAACTCGCGCTGGAACGCCGACGACCGTCTCGCCAGCCGGCACGTCCCGCGTCACAACTGCTCCGGCTCCAACGAGTGCGCCCTCGCCGATGGTCAAACCCTGAAGGATGGTTGCACCGGTTCCAATGAGCGCATGTCGTTGAATCGAGACATCCCCAGCGATGTTCGCCGCTGGGTTGACCGATACGTAGTCAGCCAGCCGGGAGTCGTGACCGATCGGCACTAAGGGATTGATGTGCACGTGTTGTCCGAGCCGGATGTTGGTGGTCATGCTCACGCCTGCGCACACCACTGAACCCGCGCCGATCTCGACATCACTCCCCATGACCGCTGTCGGATGCACGAGAGTTACCGGGACGTGGCCCGCTTCAACGAAGGACTTATCGATTCGTTGCCGCGTGATCGGGTCCCCAATTCCCACCACGAATCCCGCTGGCTCTGCGGGCGGAATTGCCGCGGGCCCCACGATGGACGCGCCGCGCCGGGACAGGACATCTGAACCGGGCCCGTCGCCATCATCGAGGAAACCCAGGAACAGGATTTGTTCCGCGCCATCGACGCGATTCATCGATTCGAGAACGTCGAGACATTCTCGACCGAATCCCCCGGCGCCGACGATGTACACGCCTCTGACCTGCACAGGGTTCCACCTCGGCGTCATGCTTCAACTCCAGCCTGATCGAGAACATCAAGCAGCGAACGAGCGACCTGTTGCACTTCGAGATCGCTCAGCCCACTGCCGCTAGGGAGACATAGCCCTGAACCGAAGAGCGATTCGCTCGTTCCATCCACGCGCGCCGGGGCTCCGGCGAACATCGGCTGGAGGTGCAACGGCTTCCACAGCGGCCGAGCTTCGATACCGAGCGCGTCGAGCCGTTCGCAGATGGAACCGATGGCGATTCCGTCGGGAAGTTCAGAGAACGTGACACAGGTCAGCCAGTTGTTCACCGACCGTCCGACACCGATCGGATTGAAATCGAGTCCGGGAACCTCGGCGAGCATCTCCGCGTAGATCTCGCGTATCTCTGCACGTCTCGCTATCCGGTCGCGCAATCCGGCGAGTTGCCCGCGCCCGAATGCGGCGAGCAAGTTGGAGAGCCGGTAGTTGTATCCAACCTCGGTGTGCTCATAATGCAACGCGGGTTCGCGGGCCTGCGTGGCGAGATGACGCACCCGGTTAGCGAACGCTTCGTCGTCGGTGACGAGCATCCCCCCGCCCGATGTTGTGATGAGTTTGTTGCCGTTGAACGAGAACACCGCGGCCTCGCCGAAACTGCCGGCCGGTCGCCCATTGAGGCTCGCACCGATCGCTTCGGCTGAATCCTCAAGCAGTGGGATTTCGTACTCGGCGAGGATCGGGCAGATGCGGTCGTAGTCCGCGCATTGGCCGTAGAGATCCACCACGATCGCAGCGGCCGGCATTCGCGTATTCGTGCGCCGTCGCTCGGCCAGTTCTTCAGCCAGCAGGACCGGCGACATGTTCCAGGTCTCGGGTTCACTGTCTATGAACACCGGTATGGCGCCGCAGTAGAGGATCGGGTTAGCCGATGCGACGAACGTGAACGTGGAGACGATTACTTCGTCGCCGGGCTTCACACCCAGTTCGAGCAGGCCGAGATGCAGCGCGGCGGTACCGCTACTAAGCCCCACCGCGTACTGGCGATCGGCAATGGTCGCCACCTCGGCCTCGAAGGCATCGAGATCGGGGCCCACAGGGGCGATCCAGTTGGAGTCGATGGCGGCGTTGACGAACTCGCGCTCGGGGCCGCGCACGTCTGGGCCAGAGAGATAGATGCGACTCATCGGGCCTTCACTCCACCACTCGATCAGCCGGTAGTTCACCCATCGTGGCCTCGCCCTCACTACTGATGCCGTTACGCGACAGCACGACCTTGACGGTACGGGCGAGAACCTTGAGGTCGGTCATGAGACTGCGATTGTCGACGTACCAGACATCAGAAGCAAGGCGATCGTCCCAACCGAGTTGGTTGCGTCCGTTCACCTGGGCCCATCCGGTGATGCCGGGACGCACCTCATGGCGGCGCAGTTCGGTCGGCGTGTAGCGGGGCAGGTACTTCGTCGGGAGGGGGCGAGGCCCGACGAGGCTCATATCGCCCTTGATGACATTCCACAGTTCTGGGAGTTCGTCGAGACTCGTGGCCCGCAATGTGCGGCCGAACGAAGTGAGTCGGTTTTCGTCGGGCAGGAGTTCCCCCGATATATCGCGTTCGTCGGTCATGGTCCGGAACTTAACGAGGTGGAATTCTCGACCGTGGCGACCGATTCGTCGCTGGAGGAACAACACTGGCGAGCCCAGCCGCCGACGGATGAGAATAGCGGTGACGGCAGCCACCGGTGCGAGCGCAATCATCCCGAGGATGCCCACGAAGAGATCGATTGAGCGTTTGACGATCTCGTAGCCAGAGACCCGTGCCCCGGCGATTTTCGTCTCGGACCCCGTAGTCGACATTGCCCGAATGGTACCAAGCATCGTGATGGGCGGCGGCGGTAGATCAGGCCGCGATGGTTGTCACCAACTCGGGTACCGGCAATCGGCTCACGAGTCGCTATCACCCAATGTGACTGGACGGATCCGAATTAGATTCGCGCCAGTCATGGTGCTCGAACCCGGGAACCAACAGAGCCTCCACGAGGCTCGGGGTGCGCCACCTGCGAGGATTAGGCGCCAGAGAGCTGGTACGTGATGCCAACAGCAGTCGAGATCATCGACCATATTGAGTTCCTCAAGAACCTGTACGCGGTGGGGAACACAGGGTTGCTTGCCTTGAATGACCCAATGTACCTAGAACATCTCGAGTCGAATCGGGGCTTGGATACAGGGAGCACCATCCGCCTCGGCCGCAAGGACAACAGTTACTACGAGGGCATCGACTTCTGGGAAGCGGTTGGTCGCGCGCAAACGCCCGAGTTCAATCTCGCGTTCATGGGCGCCTTACTGTCTGCGTCGATTTCCTGGATCGGGGATCAACTCAAGGACGAGAAGTACTTCGCTGAGCAGCTCGCGAAAGGTGGAATCCCGCCAGCCGATTTGGAATACTTCCGCCACCTGCGGAACGCAATCGCCCATGGCAACCGATGGAACTTCAACAAAGGAGAGCCGCGGCGTCCTGCGAGCTTCGGCCCATTCGTGTTGAGCTCGTCGCTTCAAGACACCCAAGTGCTTTTCGACTACATGATGCCCGGTGACATCTTCGACCTCCTCGACGCCGTCGCGGCTCGCTTGCGATCCGTCTGACCGCACCTGTCGTCCTGGCCCGATGCGGTGCGCGAACCACCTCGTTCGTAGCGCACTGGAAATTGGAGAGCCATTGCGGCATCGCAATCGAGGTGTTGTGAATTGCCGGGATGCATACGCGGACGGTGAGCACTGCTGCCGATCAAGCACGGCGGTAGATCAGGCCGCGATCACCGTCTCCAACTCCGCCTCGGGCAACTTGCTCTCGCCCTCGATGTCGAAGAAGGTCTGGGCTGCTGCGTTGAGCGTGTTCAGGTGCCGCAGAACGTGTGGTACGGGCCGAAGCTCGGCGGGGCCGGCGCGGCGTACGGCTCCAGACCGGGTCGTTCGGTGAACGGCTGGGCGAGCAGGTTGAGCAGTTGTTGCAATGGTCCCAGATCGCCGTCGCTCGCGGCGGACAAGGCTTCTTCCACTTTGTGGTTGCGCGGGATGTAGACAGGGTTCACCTGGTCCATCGTTTGCGCGATGGCCTGTGGGTCACGGGTCTGAGAGGACAGCCGTGCTCGCCAACGGACCGCCCACATGTCGAAGGTGGAGTATTCGAGGAAGAGCGATCGGGCATGTGTCTCATCGCCGCTCAGTGACGAGGACAGGGCCCGGAAACACGAGGTGAAGTCGACCCTCTGCGCATGGAGCAAGCCCAACAGATCATCAATGAGCTGGCCATCGCCGGGTTGGGCATCGCCGATCCCCAGCTTGGCCCGCATCCCATCACCCAAGTAGCGGTGATAGCGGTCGGTGAACGACTGCAGTACCTCGGTGGCGGCGGCAACGGCCGTACCAGGCTCGGCGTCGAACAGGGCAAGCAACGTCTCGGCCAGCCGCGCGAGGTTCCACTGCGCGATCTGCGGCTGGTTGCCGTAGGCGTACCGGCCGCCCTGATCGATGGAGCTGAAGACGGTGGCGGGGTCGAATTCATCCATGAACGCGCAGGGCCCGAAGTCGATGGACTCGCCGGAGATCGTCATGTTGTCGGTGTTCATGACGCCGTGGATGAACCCGACGAGCATCCAGCGAGCCACCAGCGATGCCTGGGCGTCGACCACATCGGTGAGGAACGCAAGGTACGGGTTCTCCGCCTCGACTGCCTGGGGGTAATGACGGGCGATCGCATAATCGGCGAGACGCCGCACCAGTGTCGGATCATCTTGGTTTGCTGCGTACTGGAACGTCCCCACGCGGAGATGGCTCGCCGCTACTCGGGTGAGCACCGCTCCCGGCAGCATTGAATCACGAACAATCTCCTCGCCGGTGGCCACCACAGCTAACGCCCGGGTAGTGGGGATACCGAGTGAATACATTGCCTCGCCGATCACGTACTCGCGCAACATGGGGCCAACGGCGGCCTTCCCATCACCACCGCGAGCGAAGGGCGTGCGACCCGAGCCCTTGAGGTGCAGGTCGCGACGGCGTCCGTGAACATCGAGCACCTCGCCGAGCAGGAGCGCCCGACCATCGCCGAGCTGGGGCGAGAACCCACCGAACTGATGGCCGGAATAGGCCTGCGCCACCGGCGACGCCCCGAGGGGAATGGCGTTACCGACGAGAACGGCAACACCGTGTGGCGCTCTCAACGCATTGGCATCGACACCGAGCTCTGCGGCCAACTCCTCGTTGAGCGCCAAGAGCGTAGGCGCCGGTGCTGGTGCCGCCGCCCAGGGCTCGTACAAGCCCTTCAGGTCGCGGACAAAGGAGTTGTCGAACTCGAACAGTGGCCGGATCTCAACGCTCACCTACCCAATGATAACTGGCGGCTGGTTGATTCGGCGTGGTGCGGCGTGTAGCGATGATCAGCCGCAAAACCGAGGTCCTCGAGGCCACCACCGCGGAGCTGCGCGCCGAGGGAATCGACGCCATCTGTGCGGTGGCCGACGTGCGCGATGCCGACGCGGTCGGTCGGGCGATCGGCCGCGTGATCGACCAGTTCGGACGCATCGACGTCCTCGTCAACAACGCGGCCGGCAACTTCCCCGCGCCGATGACCTCCATCTCGCCCAACGGGTTCAAGGCCGTGGTCGACATCGATCTGCTCGGCACCTACAACGTGTCCAAGACCGTGTTCGAGACGTGGATGCGCGAGAACGGTGGCGACATCGTCAACATCTCCGCACCGTTCGAACTGCGCGGTGTCGCCATGCAGGCCCACGTCGCCGCGGCCAAGGCCGGCGTCGATTCACTCACCCGCACCTGCGCGGTGGAATGGGGCCCGTACGGCATACGGGTCAATGCGGTGGCACCAGGCAGCATCGCCGAGACCGAGGGCGTCAAGCGGTTCGCCGACGCGGTGCGCGACGGCGATCAGCGTGCCGTGAACCCTCTCGGCCTCGAGGGCCATGGCTCCGACATCGCCTACACGGTGCTGTTCTTCTGCTCGCCCGCGGCCCGACTGATCTCCGGTCAGGTCATCTCCGTGGACGGAGCGGCGGGCGTCGACCACCTGAAACTGAACCTCGGGAAGCGCTGAGATCGGCACGATCCTGCTGATTGCATCCTTCACTCCCCCTCGAAGCCCCTCCTCGAACACAAATCAGCAGGATCTTGCCTATTTTGTGGCACTGGGCCGTGGATTCGGGCGCTATGACTCGGACTGGGTTTTGTAGAGTCTGGTCTGGCTTCCTCAGGCCGCATAGGCCATGCGACCGGCGCAAGCTCCCGCCCTGGGAAGCGTCTGCCAACGGTGTCGCTCAGATCGCCGCGGGGAACGACCCGTTTGCCGCCTGTCAGTCGAGTGACGTGGCGAGGTGGCTCGTGCGGCGATGAATCTCTTGCACCGACCTCTCGAATGCGTCGGAGGTGTGGCCGGCATCGCGAATTTTGTCAGCGACCTCGTCAACATGGGCCCGAACTGACTCACAGCAGGTCTCGACAGCTCGCCGCGCCGACTTGGCGCCGATCTTCCAGGTGGCCGCCTCGGCGAGCAGGTGGCCACCCGTGACATCGTCTAAGTGGTAGGCGCCCCCGATGCGCAGCCCCAACTCGCGGTTCACATCGCTGAAGGACACGGTTACCGCCACGTCGTACATCGGTGCCAGCCGTACACCTCGGTCGTGAAGCACAGTCAGGTTGCGAGCATGTAGATCGGCGTTGCCGACGCAGACGGTGAACGCAACCTGCTGAAGCAGAGCCCGCAGGTCAAGCGCAGGATCTGCGCCGACGTCGCGCACCATGGTGGCGATGCGGGCGAGGGACGGCGTCCGCGGGTTTCCTCCCTGTTCGTATTTCACGGTCGGTGCAAGCCCCAGGATTTGGCAGCCGTCTTCGGTATGGAGTCGCTGGAGCTCCCCGTCGACAATGGTTCGGTCGAATCGCTCGACCACCAGCACTTCTCGATCGGCGATTCTGATGAGGTCCGTACGTGGAGCGGCGAACCCGATCCCGTCGATACGATGACCGTCGACATCGGCCATTCGGCCTGCGAGCGAAATACAAAGGTGCTCGATTACTGCGATACCCGCGTAGAGTTCAGAGCCGTCCGGTTCGAGCGGCGAGGGCTTGAGGATGTGTGTCGACGGGTGGTCGCCTGTGGGAATGCCCACCTTCCCCTCCTCTATGACCGCAACGAGCTTCTCCTGCATCCCACCCAGGCTCAGCCTCACAGTGACGTCGGTGCCGTCCCCGAGCGGCGCGAACCGAAGGTGGCGAATGGTCTCGGTGAGCTCGTCAGTGTTAAGCCAACGCACCCCTGGAGTTGAAGGTTGTGTGTCCGGATCAGTAATCGACACGGCGCCGGCGCAGTCGCCGCCGTAGCGCGCAAGCATGGCGTAGGTGTCATCGCGGTTGATACGGGCGTTGGACGCAAGCTGGTCGCGCATCCAACCCTCGGGCAGCAACCCGTCGAGAAACGCCTGAGGCCCCTGAGTGGCGGCATAGGGTTCTTTGCGAACGGGCAGGCGCACGCTGAGCAAGTAGGCGCCCGGGTTGATAGCGGCGACCTCCGGAAGGTACGTGAGCCCACACATTCCGCCGGCATCGATGAGCTCCGCCACGGGGCGGCCGTTGAGCCGCACGAGCAGCGGCGGGCGGCTCACGAGCGGGGAACCGCTACGAGATCGACTCCCACCGCCGCCAGCGCCTCGATGAGGCGGCGCAGTTGGATCGTGCCCTTACCGGACTCGAGCTGGGCGACATAGGTGCGGCTCACCCCGATAAAGTCGGCCAAGTCACCTTGAGTCAGCCCCCGCCGGCTGCGCTCGGAGCGAAGGATGCCGGCAATCTGCGTGTAACTGCTGTCTACTGCCACCGTTGATTCCTCCTGCTGTCCTGTTATCCGGTCACTGTACCCCGTCAGCGCCTTTGTGCACGGATTTCCGGACATAGCGTTGCTTTTGTCTTTGATGTGCTGATTTCAGGTCATCGGTGAGCAACAGTGGCAGCATGTCCGGATATGCGAGCAGGGCACCTGTCGTGAACTCGCCCCACATCAGCGACCAGTTCACGGCCACCGCCACGATCATCATCCGTTCTTCGACGCAGACCCGTTGCGGCACCTCGACGTTATGCGGGCCGACGGGCTACGTCTCAACGGCGTTTCGAGATCCCGTTGCGGCACCTTGACGTTATGCGGGCCGACGGGCTACGTCTCAACGGCGTTGCGAGATCCCGTTGCGGCACCTCGACGTTGTGCGGGCCGAGAAATGGTTAGGGGTTCAGGACAGTGGCAGTGCAGCCGGGGGTGAGGGTGCCGGCGAAGGCGCGGGTGAAGAACTGTTCGACGGGGGATCCGGTAAAGACGAGGTCGGCGTTTGAGTTCTTCAGGGCTTTGGCCGAGGCTTGGCCGGGTATGGCGAAGTGGCTGGCGGGACTGTTAGGTCCGGTCTTGCGGAAGATGTCGAGTTGGAGGTGGCCGCCGTTGCCGGTCACCGGGCAGTAGATCTCCGCGGCGAGTGTGTTGTAGAACTGCACCGATAAGCAATCGGCGGCGGGCGGTGCCAGTTTGTTAGCGCTGCCGGTGGGTGAAATGCAGTGGACGACGGTGTCGTCGGAGCCCTGAGCGATCATCATCGGAACAGGTTTCCCTCCCACGATGGGGGCCTTCGGGTAAGGATTGGTGCCGAGCGGCCCGGGCAGATTCCAAGTGACCCAGGCACACCAATTCACCATCGCCGGGTTGGAGGTAGTTGCGCAGGTGTTATCCATCCCACCTTTGAAGTAGTCGCCGGTCTTGTAATTGTCGGGGAGGTTCCAGACCGACGGCACCAGCATCTGGTTGGTCTGCGCATCGCGGTACTTCGCAGTGGCCGCCGCTACATCCTTGCCACCAGCTTTATTCAGGCAGAGAGGAAGCACGGTGTTCACCGTGTCGACTCCGGCCGGGGTGGCGATAGCGGTCAACTCAAGCGGGGAGTTGGCCGCGGGGAAGGCGGGGAACTTGGCGTCGGGAGCAGGAACCTTCGCTCCGTTTGAGAGCAGGTTCCAGGATCCGACCAGATAGGACACCAACGCCGGGCCGATCTGGACTTCGAGCATGGCCAACGGGATCCCCAAGGGCTTCAGGGTCTGGTGAATCTCCGAGTCCATGAGTCCGTCACCGTATGCGACGCTCGACTGCTTGGTGGGCATGGAAATGAAGCTGCTGGCCGGCGCGAGCAAGGTCACACCCTTGAGGGTGAACGCCGCGGTTGGCTGCGAGGGCTTGGTGAGGGCCAGGTAGCTCTCGAAGAGCTGGCCGGCCCACATGGCGGTGTGACCACCTTGGGAATGGCCCCACAGGATCGTGTCGTAACTCGTGGGTGCGCTCTTAGCGAATTGTTGGGTCATCAGTTGCGAGGCGGCCCGCATCACATCGAGTTGGTTGGCGCCGGAGATCTTGCCCACGATGTAGGTATCGTTCGGCTGATAGTCCGATGTCGCCACCATCCACCCTTGATCCATCGCATACTGCAACGCGCCGTTCTGGGGCTCACCCACCCGTTTGGTCACACCATCGGTCCACGCGATGGCGCCGATTCCGCCGGCCATTTTCCCCCAGAACCCGTTAGCGGGATCCGAGGACGGCAAACAGCTCTCGGCGAGGCCGACCGTGCCATGCGACCATGACAGGAGATGCCCGACACCGCTCACACTTGTGGGCCCAGCGGTGGGGGAGGCCACCATCCCGCAGATCAACTGCAGGTCGGTTTCGTCGACACCAGTGGACACGTACAGCACCCTCCACACGCGGGCTCCGGTGGGGAAACCGGGCGAGGTGCTGTTCTGCGGGGTCAGATCCACCGCCGCTACGAGATCGCCAGGACCGAAACCGGCCGGGACTGGGCCACCGACTCCGGATGATCCGTCACACGGTGCAGTGTTCGCCGGCGCCGCAGGAGGTGGAGTCGCCTTGTTGCTCGTTGCCGAACACGATGCGAGGAGGATGATCATGACCGCGGCCACAGCACACGCAGCAAACCATGGACGAACTCTCAAGTTGCACTCCCCCTGATGAGGTCACTGGCCGCAATCTATTGCTGATTCGACTCTACAACCATCACCGCTCTAGCGGTGGACGACAACACCCGCATGTTCAACGTGGACACGATGCTACTGATATGGATTCCCCGGTGAGCGCCGATCCCGATGCCGATGCCGATGCCGATCCCGATGCCGATCCCGATGCCGATCCCGATGCCGATAGCCACCGCCATGGCGATGCACACCGGCGAGACCAGGAGCCAGAGAACGAGGTTCTTGGCGTCGATCAGTCGCTGGAGATCAGCAGGGCTGTTGAGCGCGGCACGTGCTCGTCGGCGTGAACCCGAAAGTCGTCTCTGCGTTGCTCGATCATTCCTGGCGCACCCGAAATCCCACTAGCCCACTTGCCCAATGGCCCACTTACCCAATGGCCCACTTACCCAATGGCCCACTTACCCAATGGCCGGGAACCTTGAACAACTCCGCCTCTTATTCAAGGATATCTGATAACCTTGAATACGGAGGAGCCATGTCCAAACTTGTGAAGCGCCGGTGGGAGACCACCTACACGTCGGGCCTGCCCCGAGCGGACCGTGCTTCGTGTGACTACAAAGCGTACGTCCCGGACCTCCTCGTTGGGCGACCTGTCCGCCTTGATGGCAACGTCGCCGCCGATGTCGCCGACGCAGAGTCCGCCGTCGCACGGTTCGATGCCAAAGCCGTAGCGTTGGCCGATACCGAGGCCCTCGCTCGACTGTTGCTCCGCGCCGAGTCCGTTGCCTCGTCCAAGATCGAGGGCTTGGAAGTTGGCGGTCGACGGCTGTTGCGCGCTGAGGCCGCCGCCGCTCTCGGCCAGGACGCTGGCGACGTCACCGCTACCGAGGTCCTGGGCAACATCCAAGCGATGACGTGGGCGCTCGGCCTCGTGGGTCAGGGCGATGACATCACCGTCGAGCATCTCCTCGAAGCCCACCGACGTCTCCTCGACGGCACGCGCCTCCAGGAGTACGGCGGCCACCTCCGCTACGAACAGAACTGGATCGGCGGGAGCAGCTACAACCCGTGCTCGGCATCGTTCGTGCCGCCACCGGAAGGCGCTGTACGCGATCTCCTCACCGATCTCTGCGCCTTCTGCAACGGCGATGACCTACCGGCGATCGTGCAGGCAGCGATGGCACACGCACAGTTCGAGACCATCCACCCGTTCGTCGACGGGAACGGGCGCATCGGGCGGGCGCTGATCCACCTCGTACTCCGGCGGCGCGGACTTGCCGTGCGGGTGCTGCCGCCGATCTCGCTGATCCTGGCAACCCGGTCCCAGGATTACGTCGCAGGACTGACGGCGACGCGCTACGTGGGCAAGCCCACATCGGAGACCGCGATCGCGGGCACGAACCAATGGGTCGCACTGTTCGCAACGGCCTGCCGCCGGGCGATTGAGGACGCGGAGACGTTCGATAAGCGCGTCTCGGCGCTGCAAGCCAAGTGGCGCGAACGACTCGGGCGGGTGAGAGCGAACTCCGCCGCTGACCTCTTGATCCGCTCACTCCCCGGTGCACCAATCCTGACCGTGAACGGCGCGGCCGACTTGATCGGGCGGACGTTCCAAGCAACGAACGGAGCCATCGACCGACTCGTCGATGCGCAGATCTTGCGGCAAGTGAACCTCGGCCGGCGCAACCGTGCGTTCGAGGCTCCCGAGCTGATCCGAACCTTCACCGACCTAGAGCGCCGGCTCGCGAGCCCCACAGGCAACACGCGCTCGGCACGTCCGACGCGCCGCGTGCCCCCGCGTCGTTGATCCAGCGCGAACCTTCTGGCCATCAGTCGGGTTCATAGGCGAAGGAACGGCTGATCCCGAGAAGCGTCGCCTCCTCGACCGTGTAGACGAGTCGGTTAGCCACGGGCGCAACGACCTCGAGATCCTGCCCACCCCACGACGGAGCGCTTCGGCTAGTCGAGCACGGTCCGCCGCTTCTGGAACTCGGCGCCGTACCGCTTGACCCGCCGGTGGTACATCCCGCCATCCTGCACTCGGACCTCGAAATACCCAGCCATGTTCTCAGGCAACGGCCGTCTCGCCCACCCAGTGAACACCGGCCCAACCAGCCCGCGTTCAACTCTCAGAGAGGCGGCGCACCACGTACTGGTTCAAACTCACGCCAGCATCTGCTGCTTCAAGTGCGAGCTCACGGTGGAGACGTTCCTCTATGCGCAGGTTGAACCTGCCCGAGTACCGGCGATCGGCAATGGGCAATGGGATCGGTTCGTCACTCGATGCGAGATCGGCGATCACCTCTGCCACCAAGGAGTCGAGACCGCTAAGTGCTTCGATTTGCGATTCAGCCAGCCAGGAAAGCGACGGAAACTCGATACAGGTTGCAACGAACTCGTCATCCTCCTGAGACCACATGACCCGATACGCGTAATGCGATGCATCAGGAATGGATGTCATTGATTCTGTTGTCCTCACTTCTTTGGCATCGATACAACGATCTTCACGGATCTTCACGGATCTTCACGACTGAGGCCACAAGGATTATGGTACCGTCAGCAGTACCAGATGCAAGCATCGGCCACAGAGGAATCGGTGCGGAACCTCTTTCATTCCGCACTGTTAAGTAGTACGCTAACACCTGTGGATAGCTCCGGAACCATTCTTCGCAGTGCTCGCACGGCTCTCGGGCTGTCCACCCGCGAATTGGCTCGTCTTGCCGGGGTCTCGTATCCGACTATTTCCCGCATCGAGAACGGCCACGAGCAGCCGCTCTGGGACACAGTCTCTAAGTTGGCAACGGTACTCGGCCTCGCCCTCGGACCGGTGGTCGGGGCACAACGGGCCCCGCAGATCGTCAGCCTTGCGGATCAGTGGTCCCGGGACCAGACCGGCGAGGCTCAACCGAACTGGACCCGGTGGCGGGCGTTCGCAGACCAATTGACGTTGCGTCCCGAACTCACCGCCCTCGCTATTGAAACCGAGGCCCTGCCAACTGGTTCGCTGTTCATCGACAACCTGCTCGCTGCGATGGCCGAGAAACTCGCCGATGACGCCACCATACGCCGCCCCTCCTGGACGGTTCGTGTTGGTCCACTGCCGATTCCGTGGCGATCCCCTGGCACTCCCCGCAAGCAAGCAGAGAACGCGGCCCGGACACCCCCACAGTTCGCAGTCCGGAACATCACGCTGCCAGGATCGGCCATCTGGCGCGACCCTGCGATTACGCCATGACGGACTTTCGCACTGCGAGGTCGTAGCCGAGCGCCCGATCTCGTCATCCCGCCCGGTCGGCGACCGAGGAAGATGGAGCCAATACTTTACTAATTTCGGTAAAGTATTGACAACTCACAAGTTGTATGGGATGGTTATCGGGCAACAGTTTACTGAAAACGGTAAACTAATGGCAGCAAGGACGGGCACGAGATGGCACAAAGCATCAGGAACAGATTGTGGGACGTGGCTCTCGACCAGTACGGATACGTCACGTCCCATGATGCTCGCCGCCTCAACGTACCGGTGGTGGAGTTGGGCAAGTTGGCTGCTCGAGGTCGCCTGAAACGGGTCGGCTATGGCCTGTACCGGTTCGAGGAGCTCCCTCTGACGGACCTGAGCTCCTACATGTTGGCCACGCTCTGGCCTGCGGGCCACGGCGTGCTCAGTCACGATACGGCGCTCGAACTGCATGAGCTTTGCGACATCAACCCGACGCGGATCCACGTCACAATCCCTCCGAGGCTCAGGATTCGGCGCAAGGATGGCGAGCGTTACGTGGTTCACAAAGAAGCGCTCGGGCGTCACGAGATCGGGAAGTTCGAGCGGATCCCGATCGTGCGGCCGCTGACCGCTATCGGACAGGGCATCGTCTCGGGAGTCCGTTCCGGTCTCATCGACCAAGCGATCACCACAGCCCGATCCACCGGGGCGATCACGCGAGAACAGGAAGCAGACCTGCGAGGAAGGGCGGAGGGCGACCGATGAACGACAGCCACCCGCTCGCTGGCCTCGCCGACCGGGGGAAGGAACCGAGGTCGAAGCGCCACTTGGACCAGTGGGTGATCCAGGCGGCATCGAGGACCGGGATGGCTGACCGGCGCCTCAGTTGGTTGGTCGCCTCGAGCATTGTGATCGCTGCGCTGCAGCGCGAATGCCATGAGGATGGCCATCCGCTCATCCTCCTGAAGGGCGGTACCTACCTCGAGATGCGCCTCGGTCTTGACGCTCGGGCCACCCAGGATGTCGACACGGTGCTCCGCGGGGCATTCGAGGACTTCGAGGAGATCATCGACCGCGGCATGGCGCCGTGGGGGCCACTCGAGCTCAGCAGGGACGAGATCAAGGAGATCACGGGGGCGCAGCGAGTGGTGAAGCCGCGACGGTTCAACGTCAGGCTGAGCATCAACGGTGAAGTGTGGCGCAAAATCCCCGTCGAGGTGTCACCCGATGAGGGGGCTCTGGGGCAGCGTGTCGAAGTTGTGGAAGCCCTGCCTTTGGGCCACTTCGGACTGCCGAGCCCGATCGAACTCGCGGGTATCGCCCTCGACTATCAGGTTGCCCAGAAACTGCACGGCTGCAGTGACCCCCACCAACCGCCGGACGAGACCAATACACGAGCACGGGACGTCGTCGACCTGGTCCTGCTTCGCAGAGCCTTCTATCAAGACGGGCCCGACCTGCAGTCACTCAGAGGGGCATGCCACGACCTGTTCGAGGCACGCGCCCGCGAACGTGAGACGCTCGGCCGCGAGCCCAGGGCATGGCCTCCGGAGGTTGTGGCCCACGACGGCTGGGCCCGCGAGTTCCAGCGGGCCTGTTCGGAAGCCGAGATCGAGTTCGACTTGGACGAGGCGATCGCCGAGGTCAACGATTGGATTCGAGCCATCGAGTCCGGTTGACGGCGTGTTGCCCAGCCGATCCGGCCGGACTCGATAGCTTCCACCGCCTCGATCATGACGAAGCCCGCGGGCCGAGTGGCCGGCCTCGCTAATCGTGTCAGCGACCTCGTCGACATGGGCCCTAACCGACTCGCAGCAGGTCTCGACAGCTCGCTGCGCCCACTTGGCACCGACCTTCCATCTGGTCGCCTCGTTCGGCGAACAGATGGTCAGCCGCAACTTCTTGATATGTCGAGCCGTAGGCTTGATGGCATGACCATGGATGATGAACTCCTGAACCGGATCACCTGGAAGATTCCGAACGCTCTGGCGCTCGTCGGCTCCAGCGACGGCAACGAGCGAAACGCGATGACGACAAGCTGGATCACCCAGTTGTCAATGGAACCCATTCTGATCGGCATCGGCGTCGACAACACCTCTGTGACGCACCGACTCATCACCAGCGGCGGATCATTCACAGTGAACCTGTGGGACGCACAAGACACCAAGGTGTTCGTGAAGTTCTCCAAGCCGGCGGTTGACGACGGCGCCACGCTAAACGGCCGTCCCGTCCGGGCTCACGTTACCGGTGCGCCCGTGTTCGACGAGGCGGTGGCGTGGATGGACTGCGAGGTGCGTCACCAACTCGATCTCGGCACCCACACGCTGTTCGTCGGCGAGGTCGTCGGCGCTGCCATCAACATTGACGACGCCAGAACAGCCTCAATGAGCGATACGCGCATGAAGTACGGCGGCGTTAAACGTCACTAATCGGAACAACGAACTTCGAACCGCTATGCAGCCGCCCAGAGCAGCCCTCCGTGTGAACCGCTACTTCTTCGCCGCCTCGTAATAAGGGTTGGTTCCCGCAGCGTGGTCGGTCACGTCGATGATCCTGACGATCTCGGGGACCGCCTCCATGATGGCGACCTCAATACCCTGACTGAGAGTGACGGCGGCCATCCCGCAACCCGCGCAGCCACCACTTAGGCGCAGATACGCGGCGTCCTCCTCCACCGCTACCAGGTCGGCGCGCCCGCCGTGAGCGGCAATGGACGGGTTGATCTGACCCTCGAGGACCTGGATCACCCGCTGTGCGACGTCGCCACTCAGATCGGGAGGGGGACCGGTCATCGCCGGGCTGGCATGGAGTGACGCCGAGGGAAGATTGGGATTACGCATATTCAATCCGCCGGCCAGGAGGTCGGTGCTGAGGTCGAGGACCGCGCCCACCATCTTCGACACACTCTCGCTAGGCACGATGACCGTCAGCCCGTTCTGGATCCCGGTCCAATCCTCGGGAACGGCATCGCTGGTCGCCTGGAAATACATGTCGTAGGTGTAGGCGTCACCGCTCGTCCCGGTGACCTCGACCCAGAGGCCTAGGGATTCGGGGCCCGTCGCAGATTCGGGGTCCGCCTCAGCGGCGCGCAACTCCAGAATCTTGGCGAGGGCGGTGTCGGTCAGACTGAGGACAGGCACGCCCTCGGGATCATTGTTTGTCATGGTGGGATCGTTGTTTGTCATGGTGGGTTCGCCTCACTGGTGGATTAGGGATAGCCCTCAGAGGAGGGGTTCGAGTGGTGCCATCTGGGCCTCGGTGGGTTCGCTGCAACAGAACCACGGCTCGGTGAGGTGCGCCCGGTCCCCCATGGGGCCGATTGACACCGATCCCAGCGCAGGGCGGACCGATGCCGTCTCGGCGCTCGCTCGGATCAGCGCGTCGATCTCGTCGAAGGTCTGCCCGGGGGCCTGCCCCACCCGCGCCTCGACAAGCCTGGCGATCTGATCCTGGAGACGGTCGATGGCAGGGTCGGGATGCGCCCAGGTCCAGCCCAGCCGGGTCGGATCGTAGGCACCGAGGTGAGCGGTCATGGTCGGCTCACCGAGGAGCAGTGAGCCGTCGGGGACCAGCAGGCGCACGCTGTACTGAACCGGGTCGACGTTGGCAATGAGATCGTGGGCGACCACGAAGTCGACCAGATCGACCAGGTCCTCAACAGTGGTCCACGGAGTGAAAGGCAGCCAGGACGGACGGACCTCGATGCGATGGGCTCGAAGGGCGATCACCGCGTCGGACGCGTCGGACGCGGTATGACCTTTGTCCAAATAGCCGAGGATGGGGTCGCTGACCGACTCGAACGCGGAGACCACGAACGCGCAGCCGCTGAGCGCGAGCTCGGGGAGGGCGTCGGGGTAACGGAGGATGTGCTCGACCTTGATCGTGGCGTCGAAGGTCAGATCCGGATACCGGCGGTGGAGAGCGGCCACGACGCGACGGGAGTGGTGGGGGGCATTGAGAAAGTCGGGGTCAGCAAAGTTGATATGACGGGCCCCGGCGGCTACCAGTTGGTCGATGTCGGCGAGCACCGTGGCCTCGGCGACGGGACGGACCCGCCCGTCGTACACCACCGGCACCGGGCAGTGGCGGCAGCGGTGAGCGCAACCGCGGCTGGCGGCCACCGAACCCACCAGTCGCTCCTCGCCGGCGATGACCAGGTGGGTATAGCGCCCCAGCTCCGGCAACAACTGGCGGACCGGCACAGGACCTTCGGTGCGGTGCAGTTGGATGGTCGCTCCTGGGTCTGCCCCGTCTGCCCATTTCACGAGGCCGGTCTCGTACTCGCCGGCGATGATCGCGTCCGCCGGCGATGTCACGGTGAGATCCCGACCCATCCCTGCGTACAGGCCGAAGAAACACACCGCCAGGTCAGGCCGACGGGCTCGGATGGTCTCGACCACCCTCAACGCCAGTCGCATGGCCGTGTGCATCGGCACCGACAGTGCCACCCGCCCGGCCCAGTCGACATCGGCGCTGTCGAGGGTGTCGACGCTGATATCGACGCAACGCACCTCGTGGCCGGCGCCGAGCAATGCGGCGGTGGCTGTAGCCGCTCCCAACGGTTGGTGCCCCAACTCGTAGGTGGACACCACCAGAATCTTCACTCTTCGGCCCTACAGTCGGGCCGCGTCGGTGCCGGCGCCGGGCCCACGACAACATCCAGTAAAGCCTCGGCCCGGCGTAGGGCGAGCTCCACGTCGGCCGGATCGGGGCCGCGGGCGAAGATGAACCCGAGGTAACGGTCGCCCTCGGGGAGCGGGATCATCGGCCGCCCGATGGGAATACTGATCTCCACGCCGACCACGCCGTCCACTCCCCGCGCGTCGCTGAGGCCGGAGACCCGTTCGAGCACCCCTGCCGAGCGGATCGGCAGCATCATTACCCCCGAGGCTTGAGTCTCCCGACTCAGCCCGTCGAGACCGGCGCCGATGGCGTGGCGGATGATGACCTCTTCGAGGCTCACCCCGGCCCCGAAGCGCAGCGCCCGTGCGCAGAGCCCACCAATAGAGCGCGCTGCTACCTCCAGGACAGTCAGCTCGCCCGCCGGGCCGATACGCAGTTCGGCGTGAACGGGGCCTTCCCTTAGCCCCAGCGCCGCCGCCGCGGACGCGACCACTACCTCGATGGCGGCGAGGACCGGTGGCGGCTGGCGTGAGGGCGTGACGTAAATTGTTTCCTCGAAGAACGGCCCGTCGAGCGGATCGGGTTTGTCGAACACGGCGAACACCTCGAGCCTCCCGCCGTCGAGCAGGCCCTCCACGGCCACCTCTGCGCCGGGAACGAACCGCTCGACGAGGAGCGGCTCGGAGGCACCGACGATTAACCGAATTCGGTCCTCAGCGGCGAGCGCCTGGACGGCGTCCTCCACGCGGATGACCCCCTGGCTACCGGAGCGAGACACCGGCTTAACAACGCACGGGTAACCGATCTCCGCCGCTGCTGAGGAGACCCGACTACCGGCCATGACGACCCGATGGTCGGGCTGGGGCACGAACGATGCGGCCAGGAGCGCCCGCAGAGCTGCTTTGTTTCTCGTCGCCGCCACCGCTTCGGGTGGGTTGTGGGTTATCCCTAAGCGCTCGGAGGCGGCGGCGGCCACCATCAACCCCTGGTCGTCCACCGCCAGCACCGCGTCGAACGATCGACGCTCGTGGAGGGCCGCGATGATGCCCACGGCGAGGTCCACATCGCCCATGGGCACGACCACCGCCCGTTCGCCCATCGACCCGGCCATCGCCTGGCGACGCTCAGAGCCGACGACAATGTCGACATTGAGACGACTGGCGGCGGCCAGGAAATCCGCAGCCCGGTAAGTCTCGGTGGGCAGCAGGAGCAGGACGCGGCTCATTACCTCAGGACGGTGAAGCGGCGTGCTTCCTCGGCTGGCGTACCCACCGACGGTGGAGACGGTAGGAACGGCCGTGACGGCCGTGACTTGCTCCTTCCTGGAAAATCTCACGAGTTCAGCCACCGAGGTAGCTCATCTCGACCTTGTGGAGACCTGCGGTCTGTGAAGACCTGGTCTCGGAGTACTGGTCAGTACGGTTCGTCCACAGCCCGCACACCACTTCGTCGAGCATCTCGTCGCTCGCCCCCGACCGCAGCACCTGGCGCAGGTCGGTCCCACCAGTAGCGAACAGGCAGGTGTAGACGACACCCTCGGCCGAGAGGCGAACTCGGGTGCAGTCACCACAGAACGGTTGGGTGACCGAGCCGATGACGCCCACCTCCCCGGTTCCATCTCGGTAACGCCACCGCTGGGCGACTTCGCCCCGGTAGGAAGGGTCCACCGGCTCGATCCCGAACTCCTGGTCCAGCATCTCGACGATCTCCCGGGCCGGGACCACATCCTCGAGTCGCCAGCCGTTGGTGGTGCCGACGTCCATGTATTCGATGAACCGGAGCGTGTGCCCCGAGCCTTTGAAGTGCCCGGCCATATCGAGGATGGAGCCGTCGTTGACACCCCGTTTCACCACCATGTTGATCTTGATCGGAGTGAGCCCAGCCTCGGAGGCGGCGGTGATCCCGTCGAGCACCGTTTGCACACCGAAACCGACCTCGTTCATGGCCATGAACACGGCGTCGTCCATCGAGTCGAGGCTGACCGTCACCCGGTGGAGTCCGGCCGCGGCCAGATCCTTTGCTTTGCGGCCGAGCAAGGAGCCGTTGGTGGTAAGGGCGATGTCCTCGACATCGGGGATCAGAACCAGCTTGGCGATGAGGTCGTCGATTCCCGTGCGCAGAAGCGGCTCCCCGCCCGTGAGGCGCAGCTTGCGGACCCCATTGCGCACGAAGGAGCGGGCCACCCGGTCGATCTCCTCGAAGCTGAGCAGTTCTCCCCGGTCCAGGAACTTATAGTCGCGGCCGAAGATCTCCTTGGGCATGCAGTACGTGCAGCGGAAGTTGCACCGATCGGTGACCGAGATACGTAGGTCGCGGACAGGCCGACCCAACGTGTCCAACGGGCCCATCGGCGGAGCCACTAGTGGCTCGTCATGCGTCATGAGAACGACTGCCCGCAGCCGCAGGAGCGCTGGACGTTGGGGCTCTCGATGCCGACAGGAAGTCCGCAGCCCGGTAGCTCCCGGTCGGCAGGAGGAGCAGGACGTGGCTCATTACCCTAGGACCGCAAAGCGGCGTGCGTCCTCGGCCGCGTACCGACCAACGGTGGCGTCGATCCCTGAGGTCTTCTCGATGGCGGCGACGATGGAGTCCAGTTGTGGGGCGGGCAGGGCACACGTCATCTGATCGGGACCCATGCCAGTTCGCTGACGACTGAGCGCACAACCCACGCTGGCCGCCGGGACACCTTGTTCCTTGGCCAGCGCCACGATGTGGCACTGCGGCTTTCCCCCTATTGATAGACCCGGCAGCGCATCGGACAGCACCATCAGCTGACGGGCGTTGACCATCAGCAGCACCACGTCAGGCTCCACCGGGGTGTCCTCGAGCGGCGCGTAGACGACCGACCCCGGCCGCCCGGTCACCTTGGGCAGTTGCTCGAGAACATCGGGGCCGACCCATCCGGCGCCGACCAGTTCGGCCACGTCGCTGTGATCGACCACTTCGCTCGGCGCCAGCAGGCCATGGGTGACACTGCCGACGCTGCAATTGCCGTGATCCTCGGGCACCGTGGCGAATGCCCGCTTGGCTCCGTGTATCCAGAACACGCAGCCAGCCGGAACCCGCCCCTGGCGACCATCCGCGGTAGCGGAGGGCATCGGGTCGTCGAAAAGGTCGACGCCCCGAGGCGGGCTGTCAGTGAAGCTGATTGCCACCGGGGCTGTGGAGAGCCGGAGGGCCTTGACGAGTCGTTCGCTGAGATCAGCCCAGTTCTGACTCCCCGGTGTACCTACCGTTTCGCGTCGCGCGTCGGGCATCAGGCGAACGAGGATCCGCAGCCGCAGGAGCTCTTTGCGTTGGGGTTTTCGATGTTGAACCCGGCACCTTGGAGGCCGTCTTTGTAGTTGAGGGTGGCACCAGCGAGGTGGGGGGCGCTGGCCGAGTCGACTCTCACCTTGACCGTGCCGAACACGACCTCATAGTCATCGGGTTCGGTGGCAGTGTCGAAGAAGATCTCGTAGGACATCCCTGAACACCCGCCAGGCTTGACCGAGACACGCAGGGCGAGTTGGTCGTCACCCTCTTGGGCCAACAACTCGGCGACTTTGACTACAGCGGGGTCGGTGAGGTTGATGACAGGTGCGGTGGGCTTGATGACGGGTGCGTTTGTGATCTCAATTGTACTCATTAGACAAGCTCCTGTTGGTTGGGTCTTCGGTTGGGTCTTCGGTTGGGTCTTCGGTTAGATCTTCGGTTAGATGGTGAGGTATCGCGCCCTCGACTAGGGGGCTAGCGCCGAGCAGACCGACGGATTTGAAGAACTGTCGGGCGGTGCAGGCGACCATCTCCACCAGCGGAATGGCCTCGGTGACGATGCACTCGGCCAGGGCAATGAAGGCTTGGGCTGCCGGTGTGTCCGGATCGGCGATCACGGCCGGCTCACCTACGTCTCCCCCGGCGGCCACGGCCGGATCGAGGGGGATCGATCCCAGCAAGGGCACGCCGAGCTGTTCGGCCAGCCGCTCTCCCCCGCCGGTGCCGAATACGGCGTACCGGGTACCGTCGGGAGCCACCGACGCGCTCATGTTTTCGATGACTCCGGCCACCCGCAGATAGCCCTTGCGGGCCATATCGGCCGCCCGGGCCGCCACCTGCTGGGCGGCCAGCGCTGGGGTGGTAACGATCACCACCTCGGTGCGCGGCAGCATGCGGGCGAGACCCATCTGAATATCGGCAGTGCCCGGGGGCATATCAATTAAGAGGTAGTCCATTTCACCCCAGGCCACGTCTTCGAGGAAGTGCTGCACAGCCCGGTTCAGCATGAACCCCCGCCACATGACGGCTTGGTCCTCGCCCGTCCCCTCGATGGAACCCATCGACATCACCTTGAGCAGGCCCGGGCCGATTCTTTTCTCCAGCGGGGCAAAACGGGCCCGACCGGTCTCGTCCTTCTCGCCCTGGACCTGACCCTCCACCCCCAACATGCGGGGGATGGAAAACCCGCCAATGTCAGCGTCGAGCACACCCACCGTCAGTCCTCGCTGGGCCAGTTGAGCGGCCAGGTTGGCGGTGACCGAGGATTTGCCCACTCCGCCCTTGCCCGAGGCGATGGCCACGATACGGGTGGTGGCCGGGATAGCGGTGTCGAGCGCGTTATCGCGGGCCTTGAAACGGGCCCGGGCCATAGCATTTTTCTTCTGTGCTGTGGTCATCTCGCCGAAGTGGACCCGCACCTCGGCCACACCAGGCAGGCTGGCCACGCGCAGCTTGATGTCCTTCATGATCTGGGCTCGCAACGGGCAGCCGGCCGTGGTCAGGGCGATGGTGATATCCACCTCGCCATAGGCCGCGTCGATCTCGATGCGCTGGAGCATGCCCAGGTCGACGATGTTGTCGCCCAACTCCGGGTCCATCACTCCGAGCAGAACATTGCGTATGGCTTCCTCAGCCACCGGGTTGCCAGACATGCGCCTCCTACTTCTTCCGCTCGTAGAACGGCTTGGTCCCGGCGGCATGGTCGGTCGTGTCCACAATGTCCACGATCTCGGGCGCCACCCTGCGCACCATGACCTCAAATCCTTGGCGAAGTGTCACATTTGATGACGCGCATCCCTGACACCCGCCGCTCATCATGATGGAGAGGACTCCGTCGTGGACCTCAACAATCGAGATCTCCCCGCCGTGGTTCGCTATGGATTTGTTGACCTCGGAGTCCAAGAGTTCCTGGACCACTACACGGACCTCGGCGTCGGACCTCCCCCACGCTTCCGGGGAGTGGGTGGCTTCCAGAATGGCGGGTATCCCTGTGAGCAGGTGGGTTCGCAAGGCCGCTCCAATAGCAGGCTTCAGTTCCGACCACGCGGCGCCGGGTTCCTTACCCACGGTGACCACGTTGTCGGCGAGGAGCATGTGGGCGACACCATCGAGAGCGAACAGTCGCTCGGGAAGCGGCGACCCACCAGCGCGTTCAACGTTGCCGAAGAAGAAAGGCCCGCCTGGATGCACCGTCCGGCTTACCGTGAACTTGCAGACATCGGGGTCGGCGAACGAGGTCTCGGAGCGGATCGTGATAGTCAGATCCACGGGCAGGAGGTCAGACATCTTCCACCACCCCCACTAGGTCGTGTTCGCCCAGGGCCCGCAAATACTCGAACGCGTAGATCCCGGTGCTGTGACCATCGTTCCATTTGATGGTGATGGCGTAGTTGCCCACACTGGTGACCGTCCGTGGGGCCACGTCGGGTCGGATGCTGGCCGGATCCAGGAGCGGTCGGCCGCTCATCTCCTCCACGCACAGAGCGCAACGACAGGCCAGTCGTAAGTCCCGGACGTCGAAGTCGGCACCCTGCCCGTCCTCCCAGAGCACCGAGAGGGTGCGCGCGTCGTGCTGGCGAAAGCCAATGGGGGTGGTCCGCGCTCCCGATGGGAGGGCAGCGGTATCCACCCATGCGGGCTCGCTTTCGTTGGTCTCCCAGTTCCACACGAAGGGCTTCAGCGTGGCGGTGGGGAGCCCTTCGACCAGCCGGGCCAGCTCCGAGGCAATAGCCATGTAGGACTGGGACGACAATGAATCGGGCTTATCGAGGAGGATCGGACGTCCATCGTCGCCAGCGGTGACAATGTCGATGTCGAGGGGAATCGCACCCAGGAACGGCACGCCGAGCTCCCGGCTCATCCGCTCACCACCGCCGCTGCTAAAGACGTCGGTCCCTTTCCCGCAGTGCGGGCAGGTGAAGGTACTCATGTTTTCGATAATGCCGAGGATGGAAACTTGCACCGTCTCGAACATCCGCACCCCGCGGCGGGCGATCTTCAGGCTCACATCCTGAGGCGTGGTGACGATGATCGCGCCTGACAGGGGAAGACTTTGGGCCAGGGTCAACTGGGTGTCGCCGGTCCCGGGGGGGAGGTCGAGGATCAGATAATCCAGTTGCCCCCACTGCACACCGGCCACGAACATATTCAGGTACTTGCCCACCATCGGGCCGCGCAGGATGGCCGGATTGTCGTCACCTCGGAGCATGCCCATCGAGATGGCTTTCAGGCCGTGTCGTTGGGCGGGAATAATCCTGCCGTCCTCGGCCACCTCCGGCGGCTCGCCGCTCGGGAGCCCAAGCATGACGGGGATGCTCGGCCCCAACACGTCGGCGTCGACCAGCCCAACCGAGTAACCAGCCTGGTGGAGAGCCATGGCCAGATGGACGGCAACGGTGGACTTGCCCACCCCGCCCTTACCGCTGCCCACCGCTACGAGGTGACGAATCCCCGGGAGCCTGTCCTGGCGAGGGGTCGACGGGGCCGCCGCGTGCGACGCATGGTCGTGATCATGGTCGTGATCGTGGTCGTGGTCCGAGTTAGAAGTCTGCACTGGTTCGGGTTCCTCTTGGTCGGCGGTATCGGGCACGGTTGCCTCTAGGGCTCGATGAATATGCATTCACCGGGGCACTCCTCGGCGGACTCGATCGTGGCGTCGAGCATTCCGTCGGGGATATTGGCCATACCCTCGGCCCCCTCGGCGTTGCCCTCGGCTTTGGCGAAGATCGTGGCACCCTCCCTGACATAGGCCAGGCCATCGTCGAGAAGAGTGAATACTTCTGGGGCAATTTCCTCACACAGACCGTCGCCCGTGCACAGATCCTGATCGATCCAAACCTTCATGGTGATGTGTCCTTCTCTGGTAGGGCTGCTCGGGTGGTATTGGCAGTGGTATTGACATTGGCATTGACACTGGCCGACGAATTGCGCGCCGACGGTTCGTTTCTTTTCACAACATGCCCAGCTCTAGCTTGGTGGCTTCGGACATGAGCTCCGGGCCCCAAGGCGGGTCCCACACAAGCTCGACGTCGACCTCAGTAACGCCGGAAACCTCCTGCACCCTGGCAATGGCGTCCTCGCGCAGTACGTCGCCCATCCCGCAGCCGGGAGCGGTCATGGACATCTTGATCTCCACCCGGTGTCCCCCAGCGGGGAGCAGATGCGCCTCGCAGCTATAGATGAGTCCGAGATCCACGACATTGACGGGGATCTCCGGATCGAAGACGGTCCTGAGTTGCTTGAACACGTCCTCCAGGGCGAACTCTCCGGAGGTGGTTGGCTGGTCAGCCACACGGGGAGGTTCGAGACCGAGAGCGTCGGCGTCTGTGCCGTCGATCCGCGCCAGGTAACCCCGACTGGTAGTGACGGTGAAACTGCCGCCCAGGGACTGGGTGACCCGTACCTGGTCGCCGCTCTGGAGCGTGATCTTGTCGCCGCCGGGGATCACCGTTGCCACGCAGTCCCGCTGGAGTTCGATCGATGTTTGTCGGTCAGTCATGGTCACCTACTCCGTGGACACGGGGTCGACGGTTGATTCGGATTCGGATTGGAGGGCGTTTCTTAGCGTGTGCCAGGCGAGGCTGGCGCACTTCACCCGCGTCGGGAACTCCCAGACGCCGGACAGCACCGCGAGCTTGCCCAATTCTTCGGGCGGGACCTCGCCGCTGGGTCCTTCAGTGAGCATGACATGGACACGACGGAACAGGGCAAGGGCTTCCTGTTCGTTCTTACCTTTGACGGCCGCGGTCATCAAAGAGGCCGAGGCCTGCGAGATGGCGCAACCGACGCCCAGGAAAGAGATGTCTTCGATTTGGCCGTCGGCCATCTTCACGTAAAGCGTGAGTTGGTCCCCGCACAACGGGTTGACGCCCTCGGCAGTGCAGGTGGCGTCTTCGAGCTGGCGGAAGTTCCGCGGATGGCGGCCGTGGTCGACGACCACCTCCTGGTAGAGACCTTGGAGTTCACTGCTCATTGGAACATCTCCCTGACGGTGCCGAGGCCGGCCACAAGCGCGTCGATATCTGCACGCGTGTTGTAACAGCCCAGCGAGGCGCGGGCGGTGGCGGCGACCCCGAGGCGGTTCATCAGCGGCTGGGCGCAATGATGACCAGTGCGAATAGCGATGCCTTGGCGGTCGAGAATCGTCCCGATGTCGTGGGGGTGCACGCCATCGATGAGGAATGAGATCACGCTGGCCTTGGCGGGGGCCGTGCCGATGAGCCTGAGGCCAGGGAGTTCGGAAAGCGCTTCCATGCCATAAGCAAGGACGTCGTGTTCGTGGGCCGCCAGCGCCTCATGGCCGAGGCCATTCAGGAAGTCGATGGCCGCCCCCAGCCCGACTGCTCCAGCCAGATCTGGGGTGCCCGCCTCGAACTTGTAGGGAATCTTGTTATAGGTGGTGCTCTCGAAGCTGACCGAGGCGATCATGTCGCCGCCTCCCTGGTAGGGGGGCATCTCCTCGAGCAGTTCGCTACGGCCGTAGAGCACGCCGATGCCGGTGGGGCCGTACATCTTGTGGCCCGACAAAGCGTAGAAGTCGCAGCCCAACGCCTGCACATCGAGTTTGAGGTGGGGAGCGGCCTGGGCGCCGTCGACCAGCACCCGGGCGCCGCGGGCGTGGGCGATGTCCACGATCTGGCGGATGGGGTTGATCGTGCCGAGAGCATTCG
>Ga0209284_10001817_pt1 | contig 31391 bp, 34 predicted proteins | sample FRY03_FD_187211 | JGI IMG/M metagenome (GOLD analysis project Ga0209284, IMG submission 187211) | Freshwater microbial communities from Lake Fryxell liftoff mats and glacier meltwater in Antarctica - FRY-03 (SPAdes) (version 2) | ecosystem: Environmental > Aquatic > Freshwater > Ice > Glacier...
TATAAAACACCGAGTGCGGTGTATGAGACGGGTACAGGAGGTGGGGCAATAATATTGAACAAGTATGGAAGCTCAGACAAAGATTCAGGCATTCCGCTCACGCTCCACCTGGCAGCGGAGGTGAAGATGCATACGGTCGCTGACAAACCCGAGCAGGTGGCCGCATGAGCGAGATCAGAATCAACGCCACGGGTGAGGTGGATGTAGTGGCCGCCAGCAATGGCAGCATGAACGTGACCATCCCGATCAAAATCACCCGCCGAGGGCGACGCAAGGTGGTCACGATGCCCGATGGCAGCGCCATGCCCTCACGCGTCTGGGACACCGCGCCCACTCCCATTCAATTGGCACTGGCCAGAGGCCATCGCTGGCTTGGGCTGGTCGCGTCCGGCACGGCCCGGAACCTGACGGAGGTAGCTGAGATGGAAGGCATGGACCGCGCTTATGTGAGTAGGATGGTGAACCTCACGACACTGGCTCCGGACATCGTGGCGGCCATCCTGGACGAGTCACTGCCGGACCACGTGACGCTGTTCGACCTGGCGTCCGGCACGCCACTGTTGTGGGATGAGCAGCGGGCGCTGCTGTGCTTGTGAGTTTGAATCATATTTGCACTGTCAGCCTGCAGCATTTTTCCATAGGGAAAAATAGCAACATTAGAGCAAACAGTTTACCAACCAACTATTTGATGTTGTTCCATGGCAAAGGATATGATTTTCTTATTTCCTGCAAGTGTTCGTTAAAAACAAACCAATTATTTTCCAAGACAGCGACTTCAAAATCGGCCCGTATGTTGGAATGAATTTCTTTCACTCTCTCATTTGGTAGAGTTGCGGCAAGTCGATCCCTCAAAGCCAAGGAAGGCTCGTGGCCAAGGGCCGCAGACCTACTAGCCAAAGACAACGCCTTTTCTGTATAGTTTTTTAGCCCAGACACATCAATGTGGATCTGAGTTATTTCAAACTGGGTGAACCTACTTAACGTAGCTATATCGATATAAATTTTGGCCAACTCAAAATGTGCCAAAGAGTCGCCATTCCCACATGACCTATCCAAATACTTGACTGCTTCGCCTAAATCTTTGGCAATACCGAGACCATAGATGTTACACATAACATAAGCTGTTGATGCAGCTACTGAATACTCCAGCGATCCATCGTTCTCATTTTCTGATAACTCATGCCAGAGATTTGCAGCTGCACGGGCGTCTTGTTTTATTGTCAAGTCATCAGCCCATCTGCTTTCCCGAGCATATTTATCGCCAGCGAGAAGCAAGCACGCTAAGTGGTATTTGGCCCATGGGTCACGTATTCCCACTGCAACATTAAGCCATCGTTGGCCGAGATCTATGTCATGAAAAGGCCCGATAGCATCTAAATAAATACGGGCTAATGCCCCTGCCGCACTGCCCCACACATCATCAATCATCTTCACACAATCATTGGAGTCCCCTAGCTCTTCTTCTTGTTCTGCAATATTTTTTAATAACTCGATAGCCCGACCAATGTTCGCTTGCTCAACGATATCTTGTTCAATTCGAAGATGATGCATTTTTATTCTATTTTTTATGCCCCATCCATAAAGGGAATTTAAATGTGTTGTCGAAATTAATAATCTAGCTGCCATGAGACATATTGAGTCATCATTTGCTGAAAGCTCAATGCTGCGATCAATCCATTGTGCAGCTGCGGTCGGATTGGATGGCAACTCATTTTTAGCTAGCATTACGCCAGCGATGGCAGACCCCAGAGAGAATGCTTGCTTAAGCATCGCAACTCCTCTTTGTTGTCGATCAAGTTGAAGTGCGCTAAGACGAATCTCACCTAGTCTTAAGAGCGCCGCAATATTGTCATCGAGCGCTAAAACCTCGAGTATGCGATCTGCCTCGTCCTCATCTTTAATAAACCCAAGCCTGCCAATTCTGTAGGCTTCACTCATATAAATATAGGCAGGAGCATGGTTTGCAGCGACTGAGCGTTTAAGCCAAAAGTGTCCTTTTCCCAACTCCTTCTTTTTCAACCCCGGGGAGTCCTTGAAAAAATATTCTGCGACATCAAACATTGCAGAAGCGTCCCCATGACCTGCTCTGGTCAAATACTCATTTAGGTTTGTATAGTTAACTAAAGTCATATCGCCCCCAATGTAAACATCTGCTTCTTTGCAAGTCCGGCGCCCATCAGTTGGCTCCGTGTGAAAAGTAAAGTTATGATTTTCTCACGCCTACCAATGCTGCAAAAAAACCAGTCGATTCGTCAACGCGTAACTCGTTGATTTACATAGGGTTGGTTTGCAGTGCTTGCGGACTTCGGGGTGTTCCCGGACCCCTCGGTGGCTGAGAGAAATTGGCCAGTTGCAGAGAGTGGGCCGGAAAACCGGCCCTGAGGTACCGACCGCACAGTCCGCAAGTTTCCGCACGAATCCGCAGCGACACGGGGGAACCCGCACGACAGGTCAAAAAAAAGTCCCAACTGAGAGCAGTTGGGACTTCAATAGTGGTGGACCGGGGCGGAATCGAACCACCGACACAAAGATTTTCAATCAATGCTGAGGTTATCCGTGCGGTTAAACGATGGAAAGAAGTCGCTGCATCAGCTGATGTGGGTATGACAACTAACGAGCTAGAGACGTTCAAACCTGCGTTTGAGCCTGCGTTTAAACAGGCGCTTTAAACACACTGCCCATCACCTCTACAAACCACCTCGCTTTAATTACCGTAACGCTTTCAAAATAGTTTCCACATTTATCGCAAACATTTTTAAATAGGTGTCGGCAGGTGTGCCGGGTGCGGTTAAGGCGTCAGCATAAAGAGTGCCGCCTAGCTTGGCACCGGTTTCATCGGCAATGCGTTCAATCAGTCGCGGGTCAGCTAGATGCTCGATGAACAAAGCCTTAATACGGTCTTGCCGTATTTGTCGAATTAACTTCCCCACTTGCGCAGCCGAAGGCTCACGATCAGTTGACCAGCCTTGAATCGATAAAAACTCAACTTGATAGCTTGCCGCAAAATACCCAAACGCATCGTGCGTGGTCATGACTCGACGATTGGCAAGTGGAATTTGGTTCATGGCTTGATGCGTGTATTGGTCAAGCGCATCAATACGCGCTTGGTAATCACTTGCTCGTTGATCGATTGCTGCGCGAGACTCAGGCAACAACTGAATCAACCCGACCCGAATATTTTCCACATAAATTTTTGCATTGCTTAAACTTTGCCAAGCGTGTGGGTCTTGTGCATCATGGTGATCATGCGAATGACCTTTCACGTGGGCGCTTGTATTTAGCGTTGAACTGGGCATTGCGTTGCTCGTTGCGCTGCTCGTTGCATTGCTCGTTGCATTGCTCTTTTCCTTATGCTTTGTGTGCGCGTCAACCGTCTCAACCGATTCGTGGTCTTCAACCAAGGCTGCCACGCCCTGTGATGCCACCAACACCGGCCCTTTGTAACCCGAAGCGGTAATGAGTCGGTTGACCCAACCTTCAAAACCCAAGCCATTGGTCACCACCCACTGCGCTTGCGCGATTTGACGCACATCGGCCGGGGTCGGTGAAAATACATGCGCATCAGCGCCATAGCCCACAATTGACACCACTTCAACAGCGTCACCACCAACTTGCTTAACCATGTCAGCCAATATTGAAAAGCTTGCAACCACTTTTATTTTTTTTGTTTTAACTTCAATTGTTTGCGGACTTTTTTGCTGTACCGTTTGCGACCACACGGTTGAATTGATGCCCAATACCATCATCAAGGGCAACCAAATTTTAAAATGAATGTGCATAGTTATTCCAAAAAAAAAATTACGATAATTTGTGACGGGTATTACGTCGTAACGACACCCATACGCTTTCTCTTGCACCAATTAATAGCGACAACATATACAACGCACCCGCTACCAAAACAATTGCGGGGCCTGACGGTATATGCACATGAAATGAAATCAATAACCCAGCAACACCACTGATTGCTGCGAGCAGCGCGGCAACCAAACATAACGCCACAATATCTTTTGTCCAGAATCGAGCTGCGGTAGCGGGTAACATCAACAAGCCAACCGCCATTAAAGTACCCAAGGTTTGAAACGAGGCCACAAACGCCAACACCACTAACAGCATAAAGATCAAACTTGATAACCGTCCTAGCTTGCCGTATTGAGATAAAAACGAGGGGTCAAAACCCGACATTAATAAAGGCCGCCAAATGACAGCCAAAGTTATTAAACTAACTGATGTGACCGACACCACCAACAACAAGCCACCATCATCAACGGCTAAAACACTTCCAAATAGCAAATGTATGAGATCAACGCTTGTGCCTTGCATTGAAATCAATGCCACACCAAGTGCCAGCGCCATAATGTAGAAAGCAGCCAAACTGGCGTCTTCTTTTTGTGAGGTGTATTGCGACACGGCACCTGACAGCAACGCCACTATGGTTGCACTCACAAACGCCCCCAAACCCAACGCTGGCAATGACATACCTGCGATCATGTAGGCAATGGCTGCACCCGGTAACACCGCATGCGATATGGCATCACCCGCCAAGCTTAAACGTCGCATCACCAACAACACACCGATGGGGCCACTCATGAGGCCCAACGCAATGCACGCTAACAATGCACGTCGCATAAATGCAAATTCTGTAAAAGGCGCGACCACCACATTAAAAATTGAATCAATGAGCATGATGTGAGTGATCTTGCTTGTGATCGTGCTTGTGCGATGTCACCCCGCTAAGATGCTCGGGCTGGTAACACCATGGGGCAGTCTCTTGCCAAGCTAACGAAGCGTGCTCAGCCTTATCTACTGATTGACTGCTGACGACCTGTGCTGTTTCACCCCACGCGATCAATTCACGGGCTATTAAGAGCGTTTGTGGAAAATGTTGTTTCACTGTGTTTAGATCGTGAAGTACAGCCACGACTAAACGCCCTTGCGCATGCCAAGTGTGAATAATTTTTAATAAATCGCGAACCGTGGCAGTATCAAGTGCGTTAAAGGGTTCGTCTAATAAAATGACGGGGGCGTCTTGCATAATGAGTCGAGCAAACAAAACACGCTGTAATTGGCCTACAGACAACTCATCAACCATACGCGACTCAAAGTTTGCCAGCCCCACTTGTTGCAGTGCAGTCTGCAGTTTTTCTAAAACTGCATGTGTTATCGACCCTGTTGCGCCAATTGTTTGCCACGCACCCATGGCTACCACGTCAATTACGCGCAATGCGAAGTCTGGGTTGAGCCCAGCAATTTGTGGCAAGTAAGCCATTGCACCAGATTGATTGGGTGCAATACCCCGATAAAGCACATGACCCTGAGTGGGCCGAACTTGTCTTGCCATGGCACGTAGTAAAGTTGATTTACCTGCACCGTTTGGACCGATTAAAGCGGTCAGTGAACCGGGTGCAAACACCCCAGATATGTGGTGAACGGCAGGGTGCCCCCTATAAGCCATGGTAACGTCTTGTAGCTCAATTGACACCGCGTGTTGAGTAGCGGCTTTAGTTTTTACGCCCGATGTGACTTGCATGGTTTTAATGACCCGCCTGTAATACCGCCCAAACGGCCCACCAAAGCGGTAGCAGCAACACGGCTATGAAGGCTAATCGACGGCCTAAACCCCACAACAATACATTGCGTTGAATGAGGGGTTTAATCAAATTGGTTTGAAGTGTCATGTATAAACTTAGATGGGTTTCAGACTGCTTATGCAGTAATGATAACTCATTATCAATAAATATGCTACCCTATCGCCTCACTTAAGGAATTGGTAATGGAACGATCTACTCGGCAACGTACCGCTATTCGTGAAGTGTTAGCTAACTCTGACCGCCCATTACTGGCAGATGAAGTATTGACTCACGCTCAGGCCAACGTGCCGGGCCTAGGCATAGCAACGGTATATCGCAACCTTAAAATTTTAGTTAATGAAGAATCTTTGCAGGTGGTGAATTTACCGGGTGACAAACCTCGTTTTGAATTTACTCACCACCACCACCATCACTTTTGCTGCGAACAATGTAAGCGTGTGTTTGACATACACGCCTGCCCAGGCGATTTGTCACGCCTAGTACCTGAAGGGTTTACCGTTTTGAAGCATGAACTTAATCTTTACGGTTTATGTGCTCAATGTGCATTAAACTTAGAAGAAACTAAATTAACCTAAGTATTTGTCAATTTAATTTGTTTAATCAGGTAAAACCCTTGCCTATGTTTTACCCCTATTTCTTCAGTGTGTGCTGTAATCATTCGCTTAGTTGAAAACTCGGTTTTTTAGATTGTTTAGATTTTGCGTTATTTTTGCGTGTTTTTTTGAGTATTTTTAGAGTGTTGAAACGTTATGAACCAACCTATTAAAATTGAAGACATGGTGCCAGTCACCATTCTCACAGGCTTTCTGGGGGCGGGTAAAACCACCCTTTTAAAAAGAATATTGACTGAATATCACGGCAACCGAATTGCCGTTATTGAAAATGAATTCGGTCCAGAGAGTATTGACAACGAGTTGCTTATTCAAGACAGCGACGAACAAATTATTGAACTCTCGAACGGTTGCATTTGCTGCACTGTTCGGGGCGACCTCATGCGAACCCTCAATGACTTACGCGAACGCCGCGAAGCCGGCACCATTAAATTTGAACGCATCATCATTGAAACAACTGGCATGGCTAACCCCGGGCCTGTTTGTCAAACGTTTTTTATGGACGATGAAATCGCGGAATACTACAGGCTTGATGCGGTCATTACTGTCGTTGACGCCAAGCACGGTATGCAAACACTTGACGACCAAGAAGAGGCGCAAAAACAGGTAGGCTTTGCTGATCGTATTTTAATTTCCAAAAAAGACCTGGTTACCGATAATGAATACGAAACGCTGCGCCGTCGCCTAGTACAAATTAACCCGCGGGTTGAGATTGACGCAGTCCATTTTGGTGAAACTGACATCACCAAACTTCTAGAAATGAGCGGTTTTAACCTCAATACAATTTTAGATATTGACCCCGCCTTTTTATCGGCTGATCACCCCGATGCTGCGCAGGCGCATGATCACCAGGCACATGGTCACGATCACGGTCATGATCATGACCACGATCACGACCACAGTCACGACCATGACCACCACCATGCAGCCCACGATGATTCCATTGGGGCTTTTGTATTCAAATCAAATAAGCCATTTGACCCTGAAAGACTTGAAGAGTTTTTAGGGGGTGTGGTACAAGTCTATGGCCCAGATTTATTGCGTTATAAAGGCATACTTTATATGAAGGGTCTTAATCGTCGTATGCTCTTTCAGGGTGTGCATATGATGATGGGGGCTGAACCGGGTAAACCGTGGGCAGCAACCGAAAAGAAGTCAACCAAAATGGTCTTTATCGGTCGTAAATTACCGCAAGAGATTTTTACGCAGGGCTTGGAACAATGCCTTGCCCGCTAAATTGACCCGCAAGCATTAATTAAGAGTTTCGGCTCGAACGGAGTAACCACATGGCAACAAAATCAACTAAAGAAGCACCGGAAACATCGGCAGAAACCGTGATTAAAAAAACGGTTACAGCAAAAGCGGCTCCTAAAACGGCTAAACCTGTTGACGACAACACACCGCTGACTGAAGAACAGTTGCTTAAAATGCCTGAGTCAGACTATATGAATGCCGCTCAAATTGCATTCTTTCGCGCCCGTCTTCGTGTGCTTGAGCAAGATCTATTGAGTAATGCGGGTGCAACCACTGAAAACTTGCGCGAAACCCAATTTGTGCCAGACCCAGCAGACCGTGCCACCATAGAAGAAGAGCATGCCATTGAGTTGCGTACCCGTGATCGTGAACGCAAACTGTTAAAAAAAGTGCAACAGTGCATTTCGCGTCTCGATTCAGGTGAATATGGTTGGTGCGAAGAAACCGGTGAACCCATCAGTCTTCGTCGTCTGTTGGCACGCCCGACCGCTACACTGTCTCTTGAAGCCCAAGAGCGTCGCGAAATGCGTCAAAAAATGTTTGGTGATTAAAGTTTACAAGTTAGCGGCTTGAATCATTCTCAAGCCGCCGCCACAAGGAAGTTATGGAATCGTTTCACGCAACCACCATCGTCTGCGTTCGCCGTGGGCAAAACGTAGCGCTTGGTGGTGATGGGCAAGTCACCCTAGGCAATATTGTTATTAAAGCCACTGCGCGCAAAATTCGCCGGCTTTATCACAACCGAGTTTTAGCGGGTTTCGCGGGTGCAACGTCTGACGCCTTCACATTACAAGAACGGTTTGAAGCCAAACTTGAAAAACATCAAGGCCACCTCATGCGATCGGCTGTAGAATTGTCTCGCGATTGGCGAACTGACCGTATGTTGCGTCGCTTAGAGGCGATGTTAATTGTGGCTGACCGCGATCACACACTGGTTTTGACAGGGAATGGTGATGTGCTTGAACCCGAGCACGGCATTGCGGCAATTGGCTCTGGTGGTGTTTACGCGCAGTCTGCAGCGCTGGGTTTAATTCGGCATACTGAACTTGAGCCCGCTGCAATTGTCAAAGCCTCACTCGAAATTGCGGGTGATTTGTGTATTTATACCAATCAACAACACGTTATAGAAACTCTTTAACATCATGAATGCATCACACATGACCCCCGGCGAGATCGTCTCTGAACTCGACAAATTTATTGTTGGGCAAGACCGTGCCAAACGCGCAGTCGCTGTTGCCCTGCGAAACCGCTGGCGTCGTCAGCACGTTGCAGAGCCACTGCGTCACGAAATTCACCCAAAAAATATTTTAATGATTGGCCCCACCGGTGTGGGTAAAACTGAAATCGCGCGGCGGTTAGCGCGTTTAGCGCAGGCCCCTTTTATTAAAATTGAAGCCACTAAATTCACTGAAGTGGGTTATGTCGGGCGCGACGTTGAAACCATTATTCGAGACTTAGTCGATATTGGTATCAAACAAATGCGCGAAGTTGAAATGCGTCGGGTCAGGTCATTAGCGCAAGACGATGCCGAAGACCGCATCTTAGACGCGCTGTTACCACCCCCTCGCGCAGCTGACGGCTCGCCCCAAAGGCAAGACACCACCACACGTCAAACCTTTCGCAAACGTCTGCGTGAAGGCCTGCTAGACCATACCGAAATCGATATTGAAGTTGCTGCACCCGCCCCAAAAATGGACATCATGGGCCCGCCAGGCATGGAAGACATGGCCGAACAGCTCAAAGGTATGTTTGCCGGTTTAGCCACCGACAAGAAAAAAAGTCGCAAATTAACCGTCAAAGAAGCCCTCAAACTCTTAACTGACGAAGAGGCTGGCAAACGTATCAATGAAGAAACACTGCGAGCCGATGCCATCAAAGCGGTTGAAGAAAATGGTATTGTTTTTTTAGATGAGATCGACAAAATCGCAGCACGACAAGAAGCCTCTGGTGCTGACGTTTCGCGCCAAGGCGTTCAACGTGATCTGTTGCCCTTAGTTGAAGGCACCACTGTTACCACCAAGTTTGGTATGGTACGCACTGACCATATTTTGTTTATTGCTTCGGGTGCGTTTCACTTGGCACGCCCGTCTGACTTAATACCCGAGTTGCAAGGACGCTTCCCGATTCGGGTTGAACTTGACTCGCTTGAAACCGCTGATTTTGTTCGTATATTGTGTGACACTGATGCAGCACTGACCAAACAGTACGCAGCCCTTATGGCTACCGAGAATGTTACGCTTGACTTCAAACCTGACGGCATTCAGCGCCTAGCTGAACTCGCCTTTACTGTAAACGAGACCACTGAAAACATTGGTGCAAGACGTCTTTATACGGTGATGGAAAAATTGCTTGAAGACCTCTCTTTTAATGCCATGTCATTAACCGGTCAAACCATAGTTATTGATGCTGCCTACGTGAATGAACAGTTGGCTGAAACCGCACAAAGCCAAGACCTAGCCCGTTACGTTTTATAACCCAACCCGACTCATTAAGGCTTCATCATGGTTGACCGACTCAGCATCATTACCACTCGCACCGGCGATGAGGGTACAACAGGGTTAGGTGATGGCTCACGCGTCACCAAAAACGACCCGCGCGTAGAAGCAATGGGTGATGTTGATGAGCTTAACAGCGTGTTAGGTTTAGTCTTAGCGCACATGCGCACTGAAGAAAAACTTCACGAGTACGTTGTTGTGCTTAACCGTGTGCAACACGCTCTGTTTGATTTAGGTAGTGAGTTGGCTGTACCCGGTTTTAAGCAATTACAAGACGCGCAAGTGCTATACCTTGACGAAAATATTGCTCACTTTAACGCCCGCCTGCCCGCACTAAAAGAATTTATCTTGCCTGGTGGCTCTGGCATGGCGGCCCATACCCATATTGCTCGCAGTGTTTGCAGGCGCGCTGAACGGGCAGTGGTTGCCGTTGATGATTTAGGGCCACACCCCAAACAGTACTTAAACCGGTTGTCAGACTTACTGTTTATTATGGCGCGCTGCGTTAACCAAAGCTTAGACGTAAACGACGTGATGTGGCAACGTCAAACTTAATATCTACAAGCTTAACGACTACAAGCTTAATGACTACAAGCGCAATCACGCCATACTTACACCCGCCGCATGCGCTTGTTCGTCAGCATGGTAAGACGAGCGCACCATAGGCCCAACGGCGGCATGGGTAAAACCCATTGCGTAGGCTTCACGCTCGTACATCGCAAACACATCAGGGTGCACATACCGCAAAACAGGCAAGTGATGGCCTGAAGGCTGCAAATATTGACCAATTGTCAGCATTTCAACATCGTGCTCTCGCATATCACGCATAACCTGCAACACTTCTTCGTCGGTTTCACCTAAACCAACCATAATGCCCGATTTAGTCGGCACACCAGCGTGCAGTGCTTTAAAACGCTTAAGTAGCATCAGCGAATGACCGTAATCTGAACCAGGGCGCGCCTGCTTGTAAAGGCGTGCTGTGGTTTCTAAATTATGGTTCATGACGTCAGGTGGCCCTGCATTTAAGATATCGAGCGCTCGGTCAAGGCGGCCCCTGAAGTCGGGCACCAATACTTCTATACGCGTTTGTGGCGATAATTCACGCACTTTTTGAATGCATTCAACAAAGTGCGCGGCGCCACCATCGCGTAAATCATCTCGATCAACCGATGTAATAACCACGTATTTCAACTTTAAGGCAGCAATGGTGAGTGCTAAATTTAAAGGTTCTTGCGTATCAAGCGGGTCAGGCCGACCGTGGCCGACATCACAAAACGGGCAACGACGCGTACATTTGTCACCCATAATCATGAATGTGGCGGTACCTTTACCAAAACATTCACCAATGTTGGGGCACGAGGCTTCTTCACATACTGTGAACAAATTGTGCTCACGCAAAATACGTTTGATGTCATGAAACCGCGAACCCATCGGGGCCGCTTTTACACGTATCCAGTCGGGTTTTTTTAACCGTTCTGCTGGAATAATTTTGATCGGAATACGTGCCGTCTTAGCCTGCGACTTTTGCTTAAGTGTCGCATCGTAGGTTGCAGCGGGTGCGTCAGTTTTAATGGTTTCGGTGCTTATCGACATCTGATCGGCTCTAGAACGAGAGAATGATGAACTATTCTACTCTTAGCCTGCAATGCTGCACAATTTGGCGACAAAGCAACAGGGATACTTCCTCGAATGAAGCGTTTGAACCCATTTGTCGCATGTTGACGGTTCGTTGACCTGGGTAGCCACAGGGGTCAATGCCCTCAAACGGTGTCAAATCAACATCAACATTTAACGCCACCCCATGGTAAGTACAGCCCTGCTTGACTTTAATACCCAGCGATGCAATTTTGGCTAATTCGCCCACAATCAGCCCATACGGCACATAAACCCCTGGCGCTGATGGCTTACGACATGCACCGTTCACATTCATTTCAGTCAAAGTCGCGATCATCGCGTCTTCAAGTGCAGTGACGAGCGACTTTACAAACAAACCGGCCCGACGCAAATCTATTAAGACATATGCCACGACCTGGCCTGGCCCGTGATAAGTCACTTGACCACCCCGATCGGTTTGCACCAATGGGATGAGACCTGCATTTAAAACATGTTGCGGGCGGCTGGCTTGACCTAAGGTGTAAACGGGCGAGTGCTCAACTAACCAGATTTCATCAGATGTCTGCGCATCACGCTCGGCTGTGAAATTTTGCATCGCCTGCCAGGTTGATACGTAATCAACGCGACCTAAATGGCGAATGCGCACGAATTGATTCATATAAAATTTTCACCACGACACATATTATTTTTACTCTTTTAGATCACGCATCACGATCACAAGCTCGGGTTAAAGCACAACCGAAACCAACGGGTGACTGTGTAGAGCCCGATACAACGCATCAAGTTGTTCGCGTGAGGTAGCTGTGACTGTAAAGGTGAGCCCAACATAATTGCCCGCTTTACTCATGCGCATTTCAACAGTAGCTGGGTCAAACACAGGGTCGTGCACCAACACGATTTCTGTTAACTCTTGTGCCAAGCTCGGGTCTTGCTTACCCATGACTTTAATGGGAAATGCACTTGGGTATTCAATAAGAGAAGGCGGTTCAATTGTTTCATTCGGTTTTGATTCAGGGTCAATCATGTTTTTTTGCTTGTTCAGTTTAACGATTAAGACGCGATTAAAGCGTCAATTGCATCATCATAAGCTTGGCGTAATTTTTTATAAACAGGCCCAGGTTTACCTAAGCCAACAGGTTTGCTATCGAGCTGAACAATTGGCAAAACCTCACGCGTAGCCGACGACATCATGAGTTCATCGGCCGAGACGACGTCAGATTGCGCAAAAGGGCCCATGACAAAAGGTATGGTGGCTTGTTCGCACAGCTCTTGTAACAAACCATAACGAATACCTTCAAGTATTAAATTATCTCTAGGTGGTGCATATAAAGTGCCTTGCTTAACAACCCAAATGTTGCATGACGCGCCTTCCGTTAAAAAACCGTCACGAAACTGCACCACTTCGTCAACGTGCGCATCAACCGCTGCTTGCTTAGCAAGCACGTTACCGAGTAACGAAATCGATTTAATATCACAATGCAACCAACGCACATCATCAATACTGATGGCTGTTAGCCCTTGCTCGCGGGCCGCAACGGTAGGTCGGGTCATCGGGGCAACCATCGCAAACACAGTAGGTTTAACTGTTGGCGCCGGAAAGGCGTGATCGCGCTTGGCAACGCCCCGTGTGATGTGCAGGTAAACCATACAGGTTTGCTGGGGCGACCCTTGAATTAACGTTTGCACCAAGTCAACCCATTCATCACGGCTATACGGTGACTCAATGTTAAGTTTTTTTAAACTACGGGCCAGTCGATCAAGGTGATGCCCCATGCGAAAAGGTTTGCCCGCATAGACGGGCACGACCTCGTATATACCGTCACCAAAAATAAACCCGCGATCAAGTACTGAAATTTTTGCTTCAGATAACGGTGTCATCACACCGTTTAAAAAAACGGTTGGGTCGCCCGTAATGCCTTGTATCAACATATTCATGTATCAATTCTCATGGTCGTAACATTGCGTATGCGATGTTATTTAAGCCAAAGTTTAACGGTGTCAACCATGCGGCCAAAGAACCCTGCGCGATCAACCCCATCTAAAACATCAAGCTGAACCGACTTGAGCAGCTTGTCATCCAACATAATAGATAAGGTACCAACATGCTGACCTTTAGCTAATGGCGCCAATAAAGGGTCGGGGCGTTTTACGACAGGCTTAACGTCAGCAGCTTTACCGCGCGGAATCGTGACCCATAGGGCTTTTTCAACGCCTAACTTAGCACTTTCAGTCGTACCCTGCCAAACACGCGCTTCAACGGTGGCTTGCCCTGCGTCGTAAAGTTTAATTTGATCGAAATTTTGAAATGACCAATTTAGCAGTTTTAAACTTTCTTCTGCACGGGTCGCTTCGCTATCGGCACCGACTAATACGGTAATTAATCGGCGATCGCCACGCTTTGCACTGGTTATTAAGCAATAACCGGCTGCATCAGTGTGGCCCGTTTTCATGCCATCAACTGAGGGGTCGGCCCACAGTAACCGGTTGCGGTTAGGTTGTTTGATTTTGTTGTACGTAAACTCACGCATTTGATAATACGCATACTCGGTTGGGTGATCTTCAATCATGCTTTGCGCCAAGATCGCCAAGTCGTGTACGGTAGTGATGTGTTGTGCGTCAGGCAAGCCCGTTGAGTTCGTGAAACGGGTGTCTTTCATGCCCAACCGCTTGGCCTCTTGGTTCATCAATTGGGCAAATGCGGCCTCGCTGCCACCCACGGCTTCAGCTAATGCAACCGATGCGTCATTGCCTGATTGAATAATCATGCCCTTGATAAGCTCTTGAACCGTAACGGGCTTGTTCGGTTCAATAAACATGCGCGAACCCTTCGTCTTCCAGGCTGTTTCAGACACGTTAATTTGCTGATCAAGTGTTAAACGTTTTTCTTCTAAAGCGTTAAATACTAAATACGCTGTCATGATTTTTGTGAGCGATGCGGGCTCAACTTGTTGCTCTGGGCGATAGGCTGCAACGGTTTGACCCGTCACCACGTCAACCACGATCCAGGCGCGGGCAGCAATGGTTGGCGCTGGAATAGAGGACAACGTTGAGACGATAACTGGCGCTGTATTTTGAGTTGAGATCGCGGCTGTAGCAGCCGCAGAGGGTGCGGCTGTGCCGGTCTGATTTGCGTTTGTGGTTTGTGCAACCGAAGCGCTGATTGCAGCAAAAGTGAATATCACTGCGCTCGTGATCAAGAAAAACTTACGATTAAATGCGAGCATGGTGACCGTCCGTAGCAAAACCACTATGTTACAGCGTCTTTAATCGCGTCTGCAGTAGCTGCCTTAAAATCAATAATTTTCCATGAAAAAAATGACCCGCATCAGGTATCACTGTTATGGGTATATCAAGTGGGCGGGCCCAATCTAAAACTTCGGTAAGTGGCACCACATCATCTCGTTCACCATGAATCACTAAGGCGTCTGCTGGTGCTGCCGAAGCATAGTGGCGAAACCGAAATGCTGCTGAACCCGCCAAAATCATAAGATCAGGCAAAGGTCTATTTTGTGTTTGCCAAAGTGCATACATTTGCAAGGCAATTGATGTGCCAAATGAAAACCCACCAAATACCCACTGACCCGCTGCTAACTCAGGGAAGCGAACCCTAAACTGCTCAACTAAAGCCGCCATGTCAAGCATTTCACCGTGGCCGTTATCAAACACGCCCTCTGACAGACCAATGCCACGAAAATTGGGTCGCACAGCAACCAATTGATGCTGCACACAAGCACGAGCAATCGTGGTCACCACTTTGTTGTCGCGGGCCCCCCCTTGAGCTGGGTTGGGGTGCAACACCAGTGCCCAACCGATAGGCTCTTGGTCAGGCCAATCAAATGCACAATCAATTTTGCCTGCTAACCCATCAAACTGAACTGTTTCAGTACGTGCTGCCATAAAAACCACCTCGTTACGATTTAATACTTGCTATTGTGCTTGCGTTAACAACGATTTAATACGCGCTATTTTGCACGCGTTAACAACATTTTATTCACCCAAATGGCGACTCGTTCTGCCGCACGGTTGCTCGCCACATTTAGAGCTTGTGCGCCCGCTACGGCATCAGCCGATAGGGCGGGCACCCTTTCATAGATCACATCGCTGCCTAAGACGGTCGAACCGCGTGTCAGCACGGCCTGAAGCGTCAACACCGCCTCATTTTGACCATTGCTTTGAAACACTTGTTCAAATTGCTGCAAATTCATACGTAAGACGGGCGTCTTATCATCTAAAACACCTGGCAAGACGGGCCCTTGACGTGACAAACGATCAATTAAGCGCTGTCGCATCAGTGCCGCAGGTGGGGTAACCCATGTAAATGTTGAATAAGTCTGCGGCACACCTTCGGCACCTAAGCGCCACACCACAGCTGTTGTTTGCACAAAGCCCGTTGATAAGCCCGAGGGAATAGCGAGCGCTAAACGCGGGTTTGGTGCCAAGTTTTGAGTTTGTGTATCACGGGGCAACGACCCCAAATCGAGTTGGTTCATCGCAGGGCCAGGTTGGCCCACACCGCACCCAGCTAACATGACGCAAGACGCCCATACAACATGGCGTAGCCCATTTTTCAAAGGCGCAAAATTTAAAGGATTGAATCGTTGTATTGCTTTCATTTATTGACTGGCCTCATGAACGCTTCGGTAAGTACTTAAAACGGTATATGCAAATCTTTTCAAGATCATTTATTTAAAACCTGTAAACCCTTGTTCACCCGGCCCAGGTGCCACTTTAGGGGGGCCATAAATAATTGACTGCGGTGATTGCTTAAGCACTCTTGTTGTTTGCGCGATGACGTCAACCGCATCGCGTAATGAACCTGCTAGTTGATTAATTTCTGGCAAAGTTGACGCTTGCATTTGTACCGCCACGCGAGACACTTGCTGCGCAACCTCATCAAAAGAATCAATCAATTTAGGCAGCTTTTTTAATGTAGGGTCTACTGTTTTAACTGACTCGTTCAGTGATGCCGTTAATGCTTGTAAGTTTTTAAGTGATTCACTAAACGCTTTAACGTTTTCTTCAGTCAATAGTTTTTCTACCTGGCCAATTAAACGATCAACATCTTTAATCGTGGTGTCACCAATTTTTTGCAGTTGCTGAAAAAAACCTGGGCGAATCGGTATAACGTACATGTTGCTCTCATGGCTCACCACAAGTGAGGTGTCGGTGCCCGCGTCGCGTAACTCAATATTTGAGATGCCTGTCACACCTTGCGTCACGACCTCTGACCACGTTTGTTTCGTAACCGGGGTGCCTGGCATCAAACCAATGATGATATTGACTGACCCTGGCGAAGTTGCGCTAATACCCACATCAAGTACCTTGCCCACGTTCACACCCATGTACCGGACATCAGACTGCATAGACAAACCACCCACAGGGTATGTCGACACGATCTTATAAGGTGTGTAAGCCACATCTTTACGATCGATCCATAAGGCTGCCATGATGCCCGCAACAATAAGTGCAATCACAAAGAGACCAGCAAAAATAGCGTGACTACGGTTTTCCATTTCTAATTCCTGCTAAACGTGTGGACCAAGCGCACGTTCGCCGCGCTTGCCCAGAAAAAAAGCTTTAATAAAAGGGTGCTCAAAGGTCATCACGTGGTCAATTGAACCTTCAACCAAAACATGTTTTTCTGCTAAAACAGCCACACGGGTCGATAAGTCTCGAATCGTATCAAGATCGTGCGTCACCATAATGACCGTGAACTTTAACTGCTGATGCAACGCCTTAATTAAAGCCACAAACTCATCAGAGCGTTGCGGGTCTAGCCCAGCAGTGGGCTCATCAAGAAACAATAATTCGGGGTCAAGAGATAGTGCACGGGCCAACGCTACGCGCTTAATCATGCCACCTGATAAATCAGAGGGCATCAGCAGTGCATCACGCTCGTCTAAACCCACCCACTTTAAGCGCATCATGACGACTTTACGCACCAAATCTGATGGCAAATAATGCATTTCACGCAAGGGCAGCGCAACGTTATCAAACACCGATAATGCTGTAAACAATGCACCCGACTGAAACAACATACCCCAACGACGCGTCAACGCCAAACGCGCGGGCCCCACATACTTTTGAACAGCTTGGCCCCAAAGTTTTACGACTCCGTTTTTAGGGCGGTCTAACCCCAAAATTTGCCTCAACAAGGTTGTTTTACCTGAACCTGAACCACCCACCAAAGCTAAAATTTCACCTGGCATGACGCTTAAATTTAAATGCTCATGCACAATATGGCTGCCATATGATGTGGTGAGGTCTTCCACCTCAATAATAGGTTTGAGGGAATCGGTCATTAATACCCCAACTGATTAAGCATGATGGCAAACAATGCGTCAATTAAAATCACCCCTGTAATAGCAGTTACCACTGAAGCCGTTGTGCCCCGACCTAAACTTTCTGTGTTGGGTTCAATACGCAACCCAAAATGGCACGCGGCTAAACCGATCCACGCGCCAAACACTAAACCCTTCAAACAACCTATCCAGTAATTTGTAATGCCAATTGCAGTGGGTAGCTGGCTTAAAAACCAAGCGGGTTTAATACCCAGGTCAACTTTAGCTGCGTACAGCCCCCCCAACAAAGCGAGGGCGTCGGTCCACAATATCAATAATGGCATGGTCAACGATAAGGCGATCACGCGAGGCAAAATTAAGCGCTCGCTGGGGGCAATGCCCATTACAGTCATCGCATCAAGTTCTTGTGTCACACGCATGACGCCGATTTGAGCGGTAATAGCAGAGCCTGACCGGCCAGCCACTAAAATAGCCGCGAGTACGGGCCCCAATTCTCGAACAACTGAGACACCGAGTAACTTCACAATGAAGTGCCCCGCGCCAAATGCAGCTAATTGCTGGCCTGACAGATAAGATAACACCACTCCGATGAGAAACCCTACAAGTGCGGTGATGCCCAAAGCCTGCGCACCCGTTCTAAATATTTGGGCTGAGATTTCACGCCATGGGCCAAAGCGAGGTGAACCGATAAAAGCCAACAAATCAATCACCAGCTGACCCAATAAGCCCGCCAATAGGCGTGCGTGCAACCAACCCACTTGCACCATTTCGCCTAGTCGCACGACCCAAGCCAACCCATCTGTTGCGGGTTTAGGTTGGGGTTGGTTGCTTTGACCGCTTGCAACCTTGTCTAGTAAGTCAGTTTGCCCAGAAGTTGCGATAAGAGACTGGGGTTTTTGACCGCCCCAGTTGTCCCACAGTAACTGGCCACCAATCGTGTCAAGCCTTCCCATGTGAGAAATATTCCACTGAGCTAATTTAGGTAATTTTTTTAATAGCGCGACCCGACGTGCGGCTTCGCCTTTTTTTGATAGCGTTTGAACGTTCCAGTCACCGCGCACAAAGGCTACGCCTTGCTCAATTGATACAAGTGGTTCAAGAGCTGAAGCAGTTTTTAGCCATTGCATATGCTACAAACCATATAGAAAATATTTCATATAGTTATGTTTATACCTGATCTGCGACAAAGTGATGCCTCCACACCTGCTTTCACCTGAACGATTAACCGAAACACTAGCAACCCAGCTAGGTCAATTTGATCACATCAACTGGGTTACGCACACGGGCTCGACCAATGCTGACCTGATGGCGCAAGCATACTTACCCATTGGTAGCTGCCAGTTATTAGGGGCCCACCTTCAAACGGCTGGGCGCGGCAGAGCCGGTCGTGTTTGGCACAATACGGCAGATCAATCACTGACATTTTCATGTTGTTTTGAGACAGATTTGAAGCCTTTAGCGCTAAATGGTCTATCTTTAGCATTGGGGGTCGGTACGTGTGAAGCACTGCGCGCGTTTTGCCCTGCCCATCAAATTGATCGCCTGAAACTGAAATGGCCTAACGATTTAATGTTTGAACATGGCAAACTCGCTGGTATTTTGGTTGAGACGCAAATTAACGCTAAACGCATACGAATAGTCGTGGGCATGGGTATAAATTTAACGCACGCTCAAGCGCTGGGGGAAACGCTAGGTCGGCAAGTTTCTGCATTAAACAGTATTTTTTCGCTCAATACCGATACGCTTACATCGATCATTTGTCATGTCGCCACTGCATGGCACGATATTGTTTTTCATTACACTCAACATAATTTTTTAGCCTTCGCGCCGCGTTTTACGCAGTTAGATTACTTAGCGAACCAGCCGATTGATGTTTTACAACATCAAAATCTTCTTTTACAAGGCATCGCTTGTGGCATCGACTCACACGGTGCGCTTAGGGTCTGTAATGAGCAGGGTGTCACAGCGGTTACCGTGGGTGACATATCTGTTCGTTTGCAACAATAGACGTTATGGTTTCAAGTTTACAACCTCTTAAATGCTCTCTTCGCTTATTTGCGTGATTTAACGCGTAACTTGGAAACGCCCTCCCATCTAGAACGTCGTTAAATAGGCAGACGTCAACGGCGTTTAAATCGTCAGCAACATTTAAGCGCCAACTGATAAAATTAAATGATGCATCTATTGATTGATGTGGGTAATTCCCGCTTAAAAATCTGTTTATTCCAAACTGTTGATCATGTTGAGCGGGCATCAAGCCTGGCAAACCCATCGGCTGAGTCACTGCAGCCTATAAAAGATGTGGTGGCTATAGACTTAACGCAACTTGAAGATCAACAAAGCCTACCCAAGTGCGTACAACATTTGCAATTAAGCGCACCAAAAGCGATTGCTGGGGTTTGGGGGGTAACTGTTGCGAGTGCGCATTTCAATGAATTAATTGAAAACCAATTGGCTTGTCTGGGTCTAACCCTGCAATGGCTCAAACCAACGCGCACGCTGCTTGGGTTGCATAACCATTATGTGCACCCTAACCAGCTTGGCGCAGACCGTTGGGCCGCCGCAATCGGTTTGCACGCTCGCTTCAAAACCCCCCGCGCGCCCGTCATTTTAGCTAATTTTGGCACAGCGACAACGATTGATACGGTGTCTGCTGAACCCAGCTTTCTAGGGGGGCTGATTTTGCCAGGGGTCGACTTAATGTTTGAATCACTTGCGCGTCGCACAGCCCAGTTACCTTTAGCGCAAGGGTCTGCCATTGAACACCCAACCGACACTGATCGTGCCATTGTTTCAGGTGTTTTAGCCGCTCAGTTAGGCGCCTTGAAGCATCAATATAATGTGGTGAAGCAACAATTTAATAGCGCCCCCATAGTTTGCGTGAGCGGTGGCGCATGGGCTAAAGTTGAACCTGCCTGGTCATTGCACTTTCAACACACCCACTGGTTTGCTTTGCCCAACATTGTTTTAGAAGGGCTTGCCGTGGTCGCTTCATCAGCATCTTCTTCACCCGTTTCAACACCCTCAAACGCAAGCTTAAATTCTCTCTGAATATGAAATATATTTTTATCAGTTTAATCGTGATCAATGTGGCATTATTTGGTATGGGTCGGGGTTGGTTTGGTACCCCCAGAACCGATTCAGGGCGCAATACAGCCCTGTTGCAGCAACAACTTAATGCAGCGCAACTGACTGTATCGCCCGCTGCCCCTCAAGCTCGGCCATAGCCTTGATCATGGCTTGCGTTGCACCCACATGTTCGTGCAACCATATTTGTGCCGCGGCACAATATCGTTGGCGAACGGCTTCATCGTTTAACAAATAATGTGCGTATTCAATCGCATCATTCGCGTTGCTTACTTGCTTAATAGCCCCGGCTACTTGCGCTGAATCGACGGCCTGTGCAAAGTTTTCAGTATGGGGGCCAACAAGGGTTGCGGCACCCGCTGCGCACGCTTCAATAAAGTTTTGTCCACCATGTGGCTCAAAACTACCGCACACAATTGCCACGTGGGCAGCTGCATAGAAAAAAGGCATTTCACCCATCGTGTCGCCCAATAAAACATCAATTGATTCAAGTGTTGAAAGCGCAATGACCGATTTTGTTTGAATACTTTCTTTTAATACTGACCAGCGACCAAACTGCAGTTTTGCGGTACTTAGTTGTTGTGCGGCCGAATCAAAACGTTGTGGGTGTCTAGGAATAATCACATACAGCGGTGAAGGAATGCGAGGGTTGGCATCGAGATTAGTATTGGGGTTGGCGTCAGCATTGAGTGATTCTGAATCGGGGCGCGTTTGATTCGCCTGAACGGCTTGATTCAATAAATTGATTTGAGTTGCTATTTTTAATGCGTGCGCTTGAATTGCTGCAATGAACGGTGCATCTTCCCCCTCACGCGTACTAGCGATAACAATCAATGGGCGCTTAAATTTTTCTCGCCAATCTATTCCCTCTTGAATTGCTAAAGGCGGCAACTGCACATCAAACTTTAAATTACCCGTCACCTGCACATGAGGCGTTCCCATTAACTTTAAACGCTGTGCATCGTCTTCAGTTTGCGCCATCACTAAATCAAGTGTGGCATAGGTTTCGCGCATCAGCCCTAGACTGAGACGATCAAGCCGTTGTGCTTGTTTCAATGATTTTTCTGAAAATCGAGCGCTGGCCAGTACAACGGGTATACCTGCCAACCTTGAGGCACGTATTAAATTAGGCCAAACTTCGCGTTCAATCAGTATGGTTAAGTGGGGTCGATAATGCTGAACAAGCCCTTGCATCGACCCTAGAAAATCGTAAGGTACCCAGCGTTGCAAAATAAGGCCTGCATTGATTTCTGCTTGCCACATGCGACGCACCTCATCGCCCCCAGTGGGTGTCATATGAGTCAGCAACACCCTTTCACCGCGATCAATCAACGCGCGCAGTAAAGGGGCCGCCGCACGCACCTCGCCCACACTCACAGCATGCAACCAAACAGGCTCCTGCCCGTCCCAAGGCTGGTTATAGCGACCAAATCTTTGGGCGCTAAGTATGTGCCAATCACGATCACCGCGTCGGGCACGCCAAGCCATACCCAGCCATAATATGGGCGCCAAACACCACCACAAAAGGGTGTATAAGTTGTAACCCCAAAACGATCGATTTAATTTCATATTAAGGCTGTGTTAAAAAAACGCTCAAGCGTTGTTAAGACTTCTTGCACAGCGGGGGGGCGACCACGATCACCCAAGCTGGCCGTTAAGCCAGAACCCACTAAAGGGGTACGAACAGGTGTTGACGCTTTATAAATACCGATGGTATTGCGGCCCAATGCTGCCGACAAATGCGTTAAGCCACTGTCTAAACCCACCATTACGCTAGCCCCACATAACACCTCTGCCACCGCTGTTAACCCCAAACGTGGCAAGACTGTTGCGTTTTCTCGACCTGAAATTAATGTGTGTGAGTAGGCGTTTTCAGTATCGTTGCCCGCCAATAGTTTTAACGCTAAACCGTGTTGCTGCAATCGGTCAAACACTTGCTGCCAATGTGATGCCGCCCACAACTTGTCTGCACGACTGGCTGAAGGCATGATGACGGCATAAGGCAACTCTGAAGGGTGTTTTTTTGCGAGATCAACAAAACGTTGCAAACCAAAATCAGGTGCGCCCGTCACCTCGTAGCCCCAAACCAAACTAGCCAGTAAGCGTTGGCGTGTCACCGCAGGTTGCCAAAAGGCAACCCGATGCTTTCGGTCATAAAACAAACTACATAGGGACTCGCGCGCTGATTGCCAATCAAGACCATGCTTAATACCTTGCGCCGCACAAACCCAGCGAATTGATTTTAATAGGGCTTGCATATCAATCACAACATCGTATTGTGCTTTTTTTATACGCTGAACAACCGCTCGGCGTGCTGCCCACACGCTGGGTTGCCACCACGCTTTGCGCCACTGTCGTTGTGAAATCGTGATGACTTCATTGACTGCGGGGTGCCAAGTTGGAATGTCAGCAAAAGCGGCTTCAACCACCCAATCAATCTGAACGTTAGGCACTTGTTTAGCCATGTCAGAAATCGCGGGCAACATGTGCACCAAATCGCCTAGTGAAGAGGTGCGAACAATTAAGACTTTCATACTTGAATAGGGGCTGTCGCTTTGTTCGCATCAAGTTCACGTATTGCGCTTGCCACCCCTAGTCGCCAATCAGGCAAGGTCAAACCAAACACATCACAAAGGTGTTGCGTATTGAGACGTGAGTTTTGCGGGCGCATTGCGGCAACCGGGTAGTCTTGTGCCGCAATGCCTTTTATATTATGGCGTGCTAATTTAAGTGGCCAACCCAGCAGGTGAGCCTGCTCAATGGCGTAATCGGCATACTCAAACCAGCTGGTTTGACCGGCCGCGACCAAGTGATACAGCCCCCATGCCGAGCGGTTTACTTGACAACGATGGCCTGCTTGCGCATCACGCCTGTTTGGTGAAATCTCAACACCCGCTTGGTGGGCCAAGCTTAATGGCTGCTTTAAACCCAACTGTTGCGCTAAGGCAATGGTTGAGACCGCAGCAATCAACTCAACCCCTGTCGGGGCACCCCATTGGTCATTCACCACGCTTATTGCATCACGCTCAGCGGCCAGTCGCAGCATGGTTTTAAGAAAATTTTGCCCATATGCGCCATAAACCCAGCTGGTACGAAATATAAAATGTTGCGCGCAATATTCAGCGACGGCTTGCTCGCCCTCGTATTTACTTTGGCCATAAACCGACAACGGGCGAGTCGCATCATTTTCTTGATAAGGCTCTGCCTGCATACCGTCAAACACGTAATCAGTTGAGTAATGCACTAAACACGCGCCGCACGCTTGCGCGGCTTGCGCCAACAAACCTGGTGCCTGAGCATTCACTGCGCGCGCGCGGTCAACTTCTTGCTCGGCCCGATCAACTGCTGTGTAGGCCATCGCATTCAAAATAATGCGCGGTTTCACCTGATCGATTAAGCGCTCAAGTGTTCCAGGTTCGTGACAAAGCTTCTCTAAATCAAGGTCTTGACGGCCGACAGCCGTCACACAACCCAAGATTGCCAGAGAGGCCTGCAAAGCATGACCTAATTGGCCATCTTTACCCAGCAGAAGTATTTGCGGAAGGGGGATTGTGTCGCTCATTGCGCTATTTTAGGCGCAAGTGAGGGTGGTTTAATTAAATTTGCCCAAACATCTGTCTATAACGTGTCATACCGCGCTCTAAATGGGCCCGCATCGCCTGCCTAGCACCTTGCGCATCTCGGCGATCAATCGCTTGGAAGATGGCCTCATGTTCAGCCAAAATATCAGCCACACATTGCTCATCGGTTGCACGCAAGCGTAAGGTACGAATTGCATCGCGTGTAGACGACGCTAAATGATGATGCGTACTGATAATAAAAGGGTTTTGTGTGGCTTCAGTTAAAACTTTGTGGAAATCAAATGCTGCTTTAGCGGCTTGTTCCCATTCTTCACCCGCACGCATTAGAGCGGCCAATGCAGCACGTATTTGGTCTAACTGAGTCTGCGAACGATGCGTAGCAGCCAATGCAGCAGCACCCGTTTCTAACTCAAGACGCATGTGATAAACATGCATCAAAGGCAGTAAGGCCATCAACCCGTCAGTTGAAGCTTCAGCGCGGCTTTGATCAGCATCGCCCTTCACAAAGGTACCCACGCCATGACGGGTTTCAACTAAACCCATTTCTTTCAAACGAGCAATGGCATCACGAACGATATTTCGGCTGACACCAAACTGTGTACCCAACATTTGCTCTGTTGGCAGCCGCTTGCCTGCACTGATGGTTTCATTCAAAATTTGTTCACGTAATTGCTGAGCAATGTCGTCTGCAACGCAATCAACTTTGACAGCCGTATCAAACGCATTTGATACTTTCGCCGGCAACACACGACGAATGTTTTTACTGTGAACTGTTTTACCCCATACTTGCATTTGATTCCCCATATGTCTAAATTTTGCCTCTATTGCGCTATGGCATGGGCAATTATTTTTAAGTCATTCAAAAGCGTATCGCTTGAAAAATGTGGTCTTACCACTATCATCTTATACCTATTTTGTTCTAATGTAAGAGCAATGCCATTTTGAAAACATGATGACCGCCTTAACGTCAGATTAAGGCTGACTCAATCAAATATACAAGTTGCCATAAAATAATCAAATTGACAGTCAAAATGACAGTGAAATTGACAGGAACATAACAAAATGATTTTAGTAACAGGCTGTGCCGGTTTTATAGGCAGTAACTTTATTCATACTTGGTTTGAAAACCATGAGGAAGGGGTGATCAACGTTGATAAATTGACCTACGCGGGCAACCTTGAAAATTTAGCCGCCTTTGCACAAGACCCTAGGCATCATTTTGTTCAGGGTGATATCGGTGATCGAGCGCTTATTGAGGGTTTACTTAGTGCGCACAAGCCACGTGCGATTATCAATTTCGCAGCTGAATCTCACGTTGATCGTTCAATACACGGCCCACAAGACTTTATTGAAACCAATATTGTCGGCACATTTAACCTGCTTGAATCTGCCCGAACCTATTGGTCAAACTTGGCAACTGAACAAAAAGAGGCCTTCCGGTTTGTACATGTTTCAACTGACGAGGTCTATGGCACGCTTTCAGCCAAAGAGCCGCCATTTGCTGAAACCAACGCCTACATGCCTAATAGCCCCTATGCGGCAAGCAAAGCCGCCTCAGACCACTTGGTGAGGGCATGGCACCACACCTACGGTCTACCCGTCATCACAACCAATTGCAGCAATAACTATGGGCCATTCCATTTTCCAGAAAAACTCATTCCACTCATCATTATGAATGCCCTGAATGGCAAACCACTTCCTATTTATGGTGACGGCCAACAAGTGCGAGATTGGTTATATGTGCAAGACCACACCCGTGCCATTGCACGCGTTTTGCAGGGCGGGCGCATCGGTGAAACTTACAATATTGGTGGGTGGAATGAAAAAGCCAATATCGATGTCGTTAAGTTAATTTGCGCACGCCTTGACACCTTAAAACCACGCACAGATGGTAAGCCATACGCTGATCAAATCGCCTACGTCACTGACCGCCCCGGGCATGACCGTCGTTACGCCATTGATGCCCGCAAGGTTGAGCGCGAGTTGGGTTGGAAGCCCAGCGAAACCTTTGAAACTGGCATCCAAAAAACCATTCAATGGTATCTTGACAACCCTGAATGGGTCGTTCATGTTAGCAGTGGCGAATACCGACAGTGGGTTGATAAACAATATGGCATAAAGGCAACATTGTGATGATAAATACATCTAAGCGTCGCGGTATTATTTTGGCGGGCGGTTCGGGCACTCGTCTCTACCCCGTCACACAAGCGGTTTCTAAGCAGCTGATGCCGGTTTACGATAAACCGATGATTTACTACCCACTTAGCACCCTGATGCTGGCAGGTATTCAAGATGTTTTAATTATTTCTACACCCCAAGATACACCCCGTTTTCAAGAACTATTAGGTGATGGCAGCCAATGGGGCATGTCTTTGCAGTATGCCATTCAACCCTCACCCGACGGTTTGGCTCAAGCCTTTATTATTGGTCGAGATTTTGTCGGCAACCAACCCAGCACTTTAGTGCTTGGTGACAATATTTTCTATGGCCACGACTTAAGTCAATTATTAGCCAATGCCAGTGCGCAACCCGTGGGTGCCACCATATTTGCTTACCATGTGCACGACCCTGAACGTTACGGTGTCGTTGATTTTGATGTAAACCAACGCGCCATCAGCATTGAAGAAAAGCCCACTAAACCACGCAGCCAATATGCTGTCACGGGCTTATATTTTTATGACCAACAAGTCTGTGACATCGCCGCCAGCATTAAACCGTCAGACCGTGGCGAGCTTGAAATTACAGACGTTAACCGTTGCTATCTTGAGGCCGGTGAACTCAACGTTGAAACCATGGGGCGGGGTTACGCTTGGCTTGATACCGGCACACACGACAGTTTGCTTGAAGCGGCTAGTTTTATTAGCACCTTACAAAAACGCCAAGGCCTTATGGTGGCCTGCCCAGAAGAGATTGCACTCAACCTTAACTGGATCAACGCTGAACAAATTGAACGCTTGGCCAACCCCTTGAAAAAAAATGCCTACGGCCAGTATTTACTCAATTTAATTCGCTCGCCAAACTGAATTTAGGAAACCATGTACAACATTACACCGACTGCCATTGCAGATGTTCTCGTACTTGAACCGCAGGTTTTTGGTGACAGCCGGGGTTTCTTCCTAGAAAGCTTTAACGCACGAGATTTCAAACACGCCACAGGTCTAGATGTGAATTTTGTGCAAGACAATCACAGTCGCTCAAAGCAAGGTGTGTTACGCGGGCTACATTTTCAAGTCGATCACCCGCAAGGTAAACTGATACGAGTCACTGAGGGTGAAGTATTTGATGTGGTGGTTGACATACGCCGCGACTCACCCACATTTGGTCAATGGGTGGGTGAAACATTAACGGGTGTTAACCACAAACAAATGTGGGTACCCCCAGGCCTGGCACATGGGTTTTTGGTACTCAGTGAAACCGCTGATTTTCTATACAAAACAACCGATTACTATCATCCTGCGTCTGAACGAACACTGCTGTGGTCAGACCCGGCTATCGGTATTGAATGGCCCTCAGTCGTGCCGCTGACTTTAGCAGCCAAAGACCAAGCAGGCCTCACCTTAGCAACATTGTTTTAAAACTTTGTTACAACTTAGTAACAATTTGACAACTAAAGTGTCTAAATAAGTTTGAAAACGTTTGTAGCATAGCGCTTCAATTTTTATTTGAGAAGATCTATGTTTATGCCAAATGACCCAGACACCATGCGCTCTCGCACAGTGTTGTACCCAGATTGCAATGCCTTGAAAAAATCTTTTTCAAAAGAACTGACGACTTCTTTACAGCGTGAATATGGTGGCCGTATTCCTTCAATTGCAACAGTTGCGCGTGATTTCTCGTTGCGCGCCCCGCACTTAAAGCATATTAGCGGTGAAGCCATACGTAAGTGGCTCAGCGGCTCATCTGTACCCCATATGTCTCGTATGAGTGTGTTAGTAGAGTGGCTTGGCCCCGAGTTGCGCGAGGTTTTTGAACGTAAAACCAGCTGTGCCCGCTCATACGACAACTCAGCAGAAGTCACCACACCCGTTCAGCGCGAACTGATTGAAACCGCATTGCAACTTTCTTCACAAGACGCAGCGGCAGCACTCACCTTATTAAGAGACTTGTTACATACGCACCACGAGGCCACTTAGTGCCTTTGTAACAACCTGTGCTGTGCAGTCTCTTTTACCTTTTTTGTTAACTGGGTTACCGATTGAGACATTTGCGACCAATGTTGCCAGTACAGCGCAATATCAATAGGGGCATGGGGCATCACCTCAACCCATTTAGGGTGCGCGGTGTTTATGCTTGTGTCGCCCATCGCCCTTATGGGGCTTATGGGGCTTATGGGGTCTATGGCATCTAAAGAGCCTGTTCTGCCTATTGCGCTTGCAGCGCTTATGGGGTCTATGGTGCTTGCACGACTTAGGGTGTTTATAGTTTCTTGGTTTTGATCAAGGTGTGAAATTAAGTCGGGCACCATACCCCACCCAAGACCCAACTCAATCGCTTGAGCAAACGCCTCAATTGCTGGCACATAATGTTTTGGGTATTGAGGGCTTTGTAGATCAAAATATTTTAATAAAAAAGTATCTTGCAAGGCATCTTTTTGATTAAAAATAATAGCGGGCATCTTTAGCAATTTATGCACCGAAAGCTGCCCGTTGGGCGTTAGGCACTTTGCCACCAAATCCGGCCGCGCTAAACACCGGTAGCGCATATGACCTAAAGGTTCAGCCACACAACCCTGCATAGGTGTCGCTAAAGTGGTGACACAGCCCAATACATCGCCATTTTTAAGGGCAGCATGCGTATAGTCTTGATCATCAATAACAATATCAATCAACAGTTTAGACTTTGCTAACAAGGGGGCAACGCCAGGCAAGAACCAAGTTGAAACCGAATCGGCATTAACCGCAACGCTTAAGGTTTGCCAATGTTTACCCCCGCCAGTTTGTAATGCTGACAAGACATCGTCGTGCAGCATCTGGGCGCGTTGCGCATAAGCCATCAAGGTTTGACCAGTTACAGTCAACCTAACCGTTTTGCCACGCACCAAAACGCGTGCACCCAAACTTTCTTCAAGCGATTTAATGCGCAATGACACTGCAGCGACTGACAAATTCAGCGCTTGCGCAGCCCCCTGAAAGCTGCCAGCGTTAACAACAGCCTTTAACGCTTCGATTAATTTGGGATCAAACATAATTGATAAGCAATAAGTAGTGGCTAAGGGTCATTAGAAATCAGTTATTTGTTGAGTATTTCTTAACGGTGTCTATTAAATTTAAATATTATTTAAATAATAGGCTGTTTCGTGCAACATAAGTACCTAGAAGCAAATTGAAAATTTAAAATATTGCACAGGTTTTTATGAATCAAGTCACCATGGGGCTAGCCTCAACATTCTTTGCTGGGTTGGCATTAAGCCTTTCGCTTATTGCAGCCATTGGGCCACAAAACGCCCATTTACTGCGATTGGGTTTAAACCGTCAGTACTTATGGACAACGGTCACCACCAGCTTTCTTGCCGATACCGTGCTCATTGCCCTAGGGGTATTTGGGCTCGGTAAACTGGGTGGGTTATCTTTGTATGTTCAACAGTTCATGTTGCTTGGGGGCGCTATTTTCTTGATGTATTACGGTACCCGGGCTGGGTTACGCTGTTTAAGCTATTCAAAGCCCTCTGATCAACCGGCACAGCCTAAACCCGCACTCATTAAATCAACACGGCAAGCTGTTGCGATGGCGCTCGTATTTTCATGGCTGAACCCCCATGCATGGGTCGACACCGCCATATTAATTGGTACTGCGTCGTTAGCCTATGGCACACCCGGCAATGCCGTATTTGGCGCGGGTGCAATTGTAGGGTCGATGGTATGGTTTATTTTGTTCGGTGCGGTGCTGTGCTGGCTTGGGGCTCGCCTGAACCAATTCAACCCATGGCGTGCAATTGATGGCTTAGTTGCCGTCATGATGTTAGGTACTGCAATATATTTACTGCATTCGTTTTGGTTGTTAATGGCTTGAACTTAGGCTGAGAATAATACTCACTCAAAAGATAATACCGTTCCTTTATTTTTTTTCAATACCAAAGTTTGTCCATGACAGGCCTTCAGCTGCCACTGAATCGTAGTACTTGGGTTTGCTCGCGTCAGGCGGCGCCAATGCCCACTGAGCACGCTTGTCATAAGATAAGTCAAAGTGAACCATGTTGGCGCACATAAAAACGCTACGCACCTGAATGCCAATAAGACGTAAACGACGATCAATATCTGAGTCTTCAGCACCCCATTGCGCACGAAACCGTTCGTCAAAACCATTAATAGACAACAAATCTTGTCGAAAAATTGAGAAGTTGCACCCAATAATGCCACGATCTTTATGGCTAAAAAGATTTAATTTCGAACATTCAATACGAAACCCTTTCTCAATATTACGGGCTCTATTTTTGAGTGACATATAAAAAAGTCGACCGATATTTTTTCTAAAAATGGCTTCGGGGTATTGCATATTAAGCGTGTGCATGGCTTGATGTGGCAAATCAACACGGCGGCCGGTTAAGCACTGGCTTGACTGAGCTAAACGCAAATGGTCATCGACAAAACCTTTTTGTGGAACACAATCACCGTCAATAAATATTAAGTAAGGGGTTTGGGCATGCGCCACCGCTTGGTTTAAAACAATGGTTTTGCCAAAACCGTCATCGGCTTGCCAGTAGTGGTTAATTTTAAAAGGGTAACCCTGATGCTGCGCTTGCTTAACCTGTGCCACAAACGCAGGTCTAGACCCGTCATCAGCAATGGCCACATCAAATTGTTGGTGCCACTGGGCTTTTAACGACTTCAGTATGCATTCAAGCAATGGCCAGTCGTTATAG
>Ga0209284_10001819_pt1 | contig 31339 bp, 32 predicted proteins | sample FRY03_FD_187211 | JGI IMG/M metagenome (GOLD analysis project Ga0209284, IMG submission 187211) | Freshwater microbial communities from Lake Fryxell liftoff mats and glacier meltwater in Antarctica - FRY-03 (SPAdes) (version 2) | ecosystem: Environmental > Aquatic > Freshwater > Ice > Glacier...
GACCGGCGTCGCCCGAAGCATCGAACTCCTTGTCCCCCCAGAGGACCTGCCGATCCTGCGAGCCCCTCAACCCGTCAAATCCTCTGTGCAGAGGTACTAGTCGCATCCGTCTGATACGCAGCCGCTTGCGCTCGACGAGGGCGTCCATCTTGTCGGCCTGCGCCGGATCGGGCTATTCCCGCCCCGAAGTCATGCGGAAAAACGTCGTCTTGCCGGCGCCATTTGGCTCGACCGACCGCCTTCTCCCCTTCTTGATGCCCATCGACGCATCGATGAACAGGATCTGATGGCCGTTCTGCTTGCTCAGACCAATCATGAGGGCGTTGCTGAGGGGGCAAAGCCGTAACGCGAGCCGCAACCGGATCACACTGTTGCGGATTGTCGACGCAGCATTGTTCTCGCTTCCCTTTCTGCAAGCGAAAGAATTGATCCAGCGTTTCGGGATCATTCGCTGTCTTTCGGTCCATTAGTCGATTTTTTCTCAGCAATCCGCGTATGGCTCGAATGCCCGATATTCGCCTTTTACCGTCAACAGCATCCGCTCAGCAGCCTCTGCGAACGCAAAATACGGTTGTCCGGCTGATCTGCGACCACAGCAGAGCTGGGATTATCACGCATCTCAGATGCGGGATAATCCCGACATCGCCACTGACGCTTTCTGGCCAGGCTCGTGGTCCGTATGCACCAACATTGAGCGGTATACTGCCGGCGGATGGGAACTTTCGGACGTCCACGCCGTTACTTGGCTGACACCTAGGTATGGTCGGTTATCGAATCCGTAACGGCACCCAATGTCACAACTGCATGGCGACTGCACCCTCGGTGCCGAGTTTCGGCAGCCCGAGGCAAATTCATCATGAATCGGCGACATCTTCTCATCGGAGGCGCCACAGTAGCGGTGCTGGGCGCTGGCGCAACTTGGTTGGGCACCGTGCAGATGGGGTCCGGTGCAGACTATCGTGATGCGACGGCGGCGATGCGTATACCGCTGGCAACGCGGTCTGATGCGCGCGACCTGATCCGCTATGCCACGCTCGCACCGAATGGCCACAATACCCAGCCGTGGCGATTTCGCGTGGGCGACCAGCGAATCGAAATCCTCCCGGATCTGGCGCGGCGGACGCCAGTAGTCGATCCTGACGACCATCATCTGTTCGTCAGCCTTGGCTGCGCGGCGGAAAATCTGGCGCTGGCTTCGGCGGCACTGGGTCGGCCGGGGATCGCACGGTTCGAACAACGGCCCGGCGGCGCGGTCGTGTTCGATTTCGAGCGTGGGCCGCCGATACGATCGGCTTTGTTCGACGTGATCCCGAGACGCCAGTCGACCCGCGCGGACTATGACGGTCGCGCCGTTAGCACAGCCGAACTCGACCTGCTGGCTAAGGCCGCCGCCGTGCCCGGCGTTGATCTCGTGCTGCTGACTGACCGGACTCGTATTGATGGCGTGCGCGATCTGGTGGTGGCGGGCAACAGCGCGCAAATGGCCGATGCGGCGTTCGTGCGTGAGCTAAAGTCGTGGCTTCGGTTCAACCCGGCGCAGGCGCTGCGAGCGGGCGATGGCCTCTACAGCGTAGCAAGCGGCAACCCGGCACTGCCCGACTGGATGGGTCCGCTCGCGTTCGACTGGCTGTCCCCCGCGCAGTCGCAGAACGATACCTATGCCGGCCAGATCCGCTCTTCCGCCGGGCTCGCGGTGTTCGCGGGAGCGCAAGCCGACCCGGCCCATTGGGTGGCCGTCGGGCAGGCGTGCCAACGCTTTGCCTTGCAGGCGACGGCGATCGGCCTGAAGCATGCGTTCATCAATCAGCCCGTCGAGGTGCCGACACTTCGACCGGAACTGGCCGGTCTGATCGGCCTGCTCGGCCGCCGCCCGGACATTGTGATGCGGTTCGGCTATGGCCCGGCCTTACCTTACTCGCCACGCCGACCGGTCGCATCGGTGCTGGCGTGACCGCGCCCTTCACCATCGAGCAATTTCTCGACGTCTTCGCAGCCTACAATGCCTCGATCTGGCCAGGCCAGCTAGCAACGCTTGCGCTGGGCCTGATCGCTATTGCCGCTCTCTGGCGGAAGTGGCCAATCGCTGCACGGTTGATTCCAGCCATCCTCGCGCTTTTGTGGGCTGTGAACGGGATCGGCTATCATTTCCTGTTCTTTTCTACGATCAACCCGGCGGCACCGCTTTTCGCAGGGTTCTTCGTGGCGCAGGCCATGTTGTTTGCAGTCAGCGCCATCTCGGCGACAGGTTTGCACTTCAAGACGCTGCGCGATTTCAGATCGATGCTCGGAGCGGGTTTCATCGCCTACGCCATGGTGTTCTATCCGATGATCGGCATCTGGGGAGGCCACGGTCTGATGAAGGGGCCGATGTTCGGCGTGGCACCTTGCCCGACGACGATCTTTACCATCGGCGTGCTTCTGATGGCACGCGGCCAGTGGGTGCCGTGGCTCGCGATCATTCCGCTTTTATGGTCGCTCATCGGCCTTGCCGCTGCATTTCAACTCGGCATCGCGGAGGATATCGCGCTTCCTGTCGCTGGCGTCGTCCTGCTGATTGCTCTTGTGGTGAAGGCGTTGGTGCGGCTGCCCGCCGTCAGCCGCCAAGCCGATCGGTCGCATCAGTGATGTCGGCATGATGACGGCTAGAACAGCACTTGCGCCGGTCCCGCCAGAGCTGGCCATTCGGTCTGGGCGAGCGCTTGCAGGCTTTTTCGCGCTTACCTTCGCGTGGACCTGGGGGCTTTGGTGGATCAGCGCCCTGATCAAGCCAACCGCACCGGGGCTGAGCGGTGCGTTGTTCCTGGCGTCCGCTTTCGGCCCCGGCCTGGCCGCCATGCTCGTCACTCTCCGCTTCGATGGCGTAGCCGGATTGCGCCTGTGGTTCACGCGGTGCCTCAAGTGGCGGGTGGGCTGGCGCTGGTATGCCTATGCCTTGCTGGTGCCGCCGCTGATCATGCTGGCCGCGCTCGTGATCCATTCGGCGCTTGGCGGCACGGTCCCGGCCTTCCCGGATGCTGGCAGATTGCTGATGGCGATAGCGCAGTTCCCGCTGATCCTGGCGTTCGGTGGCCCGTTAGGCGAAGAATTCGGCTGGCGCGGCTATGCCCTGCCAACGCTTGCCGAGCTGCTGGGCTGGCGGTGGGCGAGCGTGATCGTCGGCATGGCGTGGTCGCTGTGGCACGTGCCGCTGCTGCTGATGGCAGACACCGCGCAGGCCGACCTGCCGATGGCATTGTTCGTGGCCAGCACCATCGGTCTGTCGATCGTGATGGCGCGGCTTTCGGTGAACACAAGCTTCAGCGTGCTGCCCGCGATCCTGCTGCACAGCGTTATCAACTGGTGCTCGATGGTGTTCCCTATCATGCCGGCAGGCGGGGATACGCGCGCCTATGCGCTGGTCGCGGGCATTACGATCGTCGTCGCGCTGGTGGCGCTGCTCAAGCTTGGCACGAAGGCAAACTCGCGACGCTGACCCGGCATCTAGAATCCCCGGCGAGAGGTTCTCCGCGATGACCAGAAGCTGGCCCATCCCCATACCCGTGCTGGTCTATTTCGCTTTGGTATTCACGATCTCCTGGGGCGGCATACTTGTAGTGGCAGGCCCCGGCGGGCTGTTGAACTCCCAGGCAGACCCCACGGAATTGAAGCAGTTCATATACTTTGCGGCGCTGGCAGGTCCCAGCATCGCCGGCATTCTGATGACCTTCCTAGTGGGCGGAAAAGCGGGGCTTCGCAAACTGCTCCACTGCCTGTGCCGCTGGCGCGTGGACTTGCGCTGGTATGCGATCGCATTGCTGTCCGCGCCGCTTCTGATGGCGGCGATACTCTTCGCGCTTTCGCTGGCATCCTCCGGATACGTCCCCGCCATCTACACAACCGACGACAGGGTGGGCCTTGTGATATCGGGCATCGTCCTGGGGCTGACGGTGAGCTTTTTTGAAGAGCTCGGCTGGACGGGCTTCGCCACGCCAGAACTCCGAAAGCTTTATGGCTTCCTTCCTGCCGGGGCCATCATCGGACTGCCCTGGGGCGCATGGCATTTTCCCCTGTTTTCCGGAAGCGACAGCGTCTCCGGAACAATACCGTCAACGCTCTACATTGCCGTACTCCTGTTTAGCTTTCTGGTTCCGTTCAGAATTATGATGGTCTGGCTTTACGATCGCACCCGGAGCGTCCTCGTTGTGATGCTGATGCACGCGCCGCTCGCGGCCGGCCAATTGATCTTCTTGCCTGAAGCGATGTCGAGGGAGAGCGCGGTGACCTTCGACCTCGTATTCGGCGCCGCGTTATGGGCAATTGTCGCCGCAATCCATGTGGCCTCCCGGGGAGGCAGGTTTTTCCATGAAACCCCGCACGATGCTTCGCGCCATTAAGGTGATCCATACCGCCGTGTGGACATTTTTCGTGCTCGCCATCGGCGCGATTTGGGTGTTCGCGTTGCGGGCGGATTATGTCAGCGCTGCGTGGGCGATTGCGGTCGTCATGATCGAGGTTGCGATCCTCGGCCTCAACCATGGTCAATGCCCGCTCGGCCGGTTCGTGGCACGCCACACCGAAGATCGCGCCGCGAACTTCGATATCCATCTTCCAGCTTGGTTGGCGCGTAGGACCAACCGATTTTCGGAACTCTGGTTGCGCTTGGCGTTGTGTTCACGATCACCCTCCGCGCGATGGCCGCCGCGATGACCAGCCGATGAACCGGCTGATCGCCATATCCTCGGCGCTGATGGTAGCAGCCGCTGTCGCCGGATTCGCCTTGAGCATGACGGTGGGAAGCGAGAATGGCTCCTACGTGGCCAGCATGGTGCTGGCATGGGCCTATCTGGTCATGGCCGGCAGTTTCTCTTCGGCAGCTGCGCCAACCCACCGTGTGGCAGCAAATGCCGGCTGCGCCTTCGCTACCTTGTATGCCGGCTTTGCGACCGCTGTTTATTTCGTTCAACTGACCACCGTGCTGCACCAGAGCGCGCCGCCCGAAATCCTTGAGGTACTCTCCTACCAGGAACTGGGCAGCGTCATGTTCAACTTCGAACTGCTCGGCTACGCGCTGATGGCGCTTTCGACCTTCTTCATCGGGTTGACGGTTTCAAGCGCAACCCGAACCGGCAAGTGGCTCCGCTGGATGCTGTTGGCGCATGGGGTGTTTGCGCCGGTGTGCCTGGCATTGCCGATGATGGATGTGTTCGGCGCAATACCCAGAGCGTCCGGCGCGACCATCGGCATCGCGATCTCTTTCGGCTGGTGCGCGTATTTCCTGCCGGTCGCTCTGCTTGCCGGCGTTTATCTGCCGTTGGCTCCCCCTGACCACGTCGATCCGAAACACGGAGTAACTGGAATATGATAGCTGAAGTCGCAGACCCGGGCCCGCGACGGCTTCCCGCCGCCGTCCAGGCGCTCGCTGCTCGCCTCGGCGTCAAGCAACAAGGCGATCCTAGAAGTATCCGCCTGACCCAGAAGGGGCGAATGAAGCGAAACCTGGGTTCAGAAGCCTGGATGGCGTTCACAGCGGAACAGACCATCTCGACGCGGACCTGCGAGTTCGACTGGCGGGCGAAGGCTGGCCCCTTCGGCTTGATCTCCGGACGCGATGCGCTGAAAGGCGGCCAAGGGCGGTTCGATATTCTGGCGCTTGGCGTCATCCCGCTCGCCCGCGCCGAACACACGCCTGCCCTCGTGCGCGGCGAACTGATGCGTTACCTGGCCGAACTCGCCTGGGCCCCCGACTCGATACTTCAAAACATGGCGTTACGGTGGCGGGAGGGCGACGCGGGCACCCTTATCGTCGGTGCCGGTGAGGGCGTATCCGCCGCCGAAGTCTCCCTCGTCCTCGACAGTGCGGGGCGGATTGCAACAGCCTTCGCTCCCGATCGCCCGCGCGCGGCAACCGATCCGATCCTGCCGACACCATGGCGCGGACGATTCACGGACTATCGGCTCCACCGCGATCGATGGCTCCCATTTTCCGGAGAAGTCGCGTGGGAGATCGACGGCAAAGAGGAGACTTATTGGCAAGGAAGAATTGAAAGCTGGGAAACCCAACAAGGCTAATTGACTTGAACCGTAACCAATAGGTATTGGTTCGGCAGTGCTGCTTCTATCAACATCTATCGGCGCGTACCTTTCGCAAAGCCGCCGCTTACCGCCGACCAGCGCCGTTTCTACTACCCCTCACTCCCACTCGATCGTCCCCGGCGGCTTGCTGGTGATGGCGTAGGTCACTCGGTTCATGCCGCGGCATTCGTTGTTGATGCGGTTGGCGACCCTGCCCGGGAAGGCGTTGTCGAACGGTTGTAGTCGGCGTTTGCACCGTTCAGAACTTAACCTGCAGGCCCGCAACGAACAGGTTGTAGGACTGGCGACCCAGGCTCACTGTCCAGGAATCCGTCGGGAAGTGGAGAGGCGCGCCACGCCGGCTCCCACGCCGAGATAGGGAAAGATCTTGCTGGAATAGGGCGTCTGGAAGGTGAAGATCGCGTTCGCGAGCACCACGCCGACGGTCATGGGGAGGGTGACGTACTGCGTTCCCAGGACACTGGGGTTGATGGGCATGTCGCCAACTGGCGATTGCTGCCCGATGTAGATTCGCTCCAGCTCGGCGGCGGGCTTCAGGCCCCATTCCGATTGCCGGAAGGTCTGGCGCTTCCATTCGAGCCCGCCTGGAGGCCCAGCACTCCAACGGGTTCGCCGCCGGTCTTCCCCTGCGCATCGACGCCGACGCGCGTGTTCAAGGGGCCGGGAAGGTAGAAGCCCCCTTCCTGCCGCGCGTTCATCGAGGACGCCGAGCCGGCGCCGCCGAACACGCCGATGTAGGCGCGCTGCTCACTTGTCGTGTCCGCCGCGAAGCACGGGCTCGAGCCGAGCGAACAGATAAGGGCAAACAGAGCGCTCGACCGGTTTTTCATGTGCAGCCTCTCCCCCTGGTACGCCATGATAGCCCGGATTGCGCAGGACGATGGTCCCCGCTTCCGCTCCGGAATGCCATTCCGACCTGCGTTCTGGCGGCATTTTTCACGCGATAATCGAAATAATCGAAATAAACGAAACAGTCGAAATGAATGTCGCACCCCTCGGAATCCGGCGCGAATGGTTCTCATCCCTCTTGAAGGGCGATATCAACGATCCTATCTTGATATCAAGTCGGATAACCAACGAGACGCGATCCATGGCTGCCGTCACCATCCGCAATCTCTCCGAGGAGACCCATCGCGCGCTGAAGATCCGCGCGGCGCAGCACAATCGCAGCACGGAGGCGGAGATTCGCGCGATCCTCGAGTCGGCGGTGCGGCCGGAGGGGCGGCTGCGGCTCGGTACGGCGCTGGCGGAGATGAGCCGGAAGATCGGGGTCACCGACGCCGACGTCGACGCGCTCGGCGAGGCCCTTGGAGAGGCCAATGACGGCACGCCGGCCCAGCCGCTGCGGCTGCGATGATCCTGCTCGATACGAACGTCATCTCGGAGGCGATGAAGCCCGCGCCGGAGGCGGCGGTTCGCGACTGGCTCGACGAGCAGGCGGCGGAGACGCTTTATCTCTCCAGCGTCACGATCGCCGAGTTGACCTTCGGCATCGGGGCGCTCCCCCAAGGCCATCGCAGAGACAGGCTCACGGCGGCGCTGGAGGGCGTGATGGCGCTGTTCGGCGACCGCATCCTGCCGTTCGATACCGAAGCGGCTCGGCGCTATGGCGACCTCGCGGTGCGGGCGCGGGCTGCGGGGCGGGGATTTCCGACGCCGGACGGCTATATCGCCGCGATCGCTGCCGCGCGTGATTTCGCCGTGGCGTCGCGGGACGGCAGTGCGTTCGAAGCGGCCGGGCTGGCCGTAATCAATCCGTGGACCAAAACCACCTCATCCTGAGAGGCTGACCGGAAATATATTGAATCGATTCAAATACTTACCTCATTCTGAGGAGCGCCGCGAAGCGGCGCGTCTCGAAGGATGGGCACGAGCACCGCTTCTGTTGCCCATCCTTCGAGACGGCCCTTCGGGCCTCCTCAGGATGAGGTCGTGTGGGTGAACCTGGAGCGGGAAGACTCAAGATTTTGAGGGAAGAGAGATCCCTCGCAAAGGCTCGGGATGACGGCCACGGGCCGTCACTCCCACTCGATCGTCCCCGGCGGCTTGCTGGTGATGTCGTAGGTCACCCGGTTGACGCCGCGGCATTCGTTGATGATGCGGGCGGCGACCCGGCCCAGGAAGGCGTGCTCGAACGGGTAGTAGTCGGCGGTCATGCCGTCGGTCGAGGTGACGGCCCTCAGGGCGCAGGCTTGGTCGTAGGTGCGGCCGTCGCCCATCACGCCGACGGTGCGGACCGGCAAGAGGACGGCAAAGGCCTGCCAGATCTCGTCGTAGAGGCCCGACTTGCGGATCTCGTCGAGATAGACGGCATCGACCTCGCACAGCAGGTCGAGCTTCTCTTTCGTGATGTCGCCGGGGATGCGGATGGCGAGGCCGGGACCGGGGAACGGATGGCGGTTCACCAGGTCGGCCGGCAGACCGAGCTCGCGGCCGAGCGCCCTCACCTCGTCCTTGAACAGTTCCCTGAGCGGCTCGACCAGCTTCATGTTCATGCGTGCGGGAAGCCCGCCGACATTGTGGTGGCTCTTGATGGTGACCGAGGGGCCGCCGGTGAACGAGACCGACTCGATGACGTCGGGATAGAGCGTGCCCTGGGCCAGGAACTGAGCGCCGCCGATCTTCTTGGCCTCGGCCTCGAACACGTCGATGAACAGGCCGCCGATGGTCTTGCGCTTGGTCTCGGGGTCGCTGATGCCGGCCAGCGCCTTCAGGAAGGTCTCCGAGGCGTCGGCGTGGATCAGCGGGATGTTGTAGTGGTCGCGGAACAGGCGGACGACCTGCTCGCCCTCGTCCTTGCGCAGCAGGCCGTGGTCGACGAACACGCACTGCAGCTGGTCGCCGATCGCCTCGTGCAGCAGCACGGCCACGACACTCGAGTCGACGCCGCCGGAGAGGCCGCAGATCACCCGGCCCTTGCCGACCTGGGCACGGACCTGCTCGATGGCGCGCTCGCGGAACGCGGCCATGGTCCAGTCGCCTTTGGCGCCGGCGATGTTCAGCGCGAAGTTACGGAGCAGCTTGGCGCCGTCGGGCGTGTGCATGACCTCGGGGTGGAACTGCACGCCGTAATAGCCGCGGCTCTCGTCGGCGATGGCGGCGAACGGCGCGTTCTCGCTGGTGGCGACGACCGAGAAGCCGGCCGGCAGCTTCGTCACGCGGTCGCCGTGGCTCATCCAGACCTGCTTGCGGTCGCCGGGCTCCCAGACGCCCTCGAACAGGCGGGTCGAGGCCTTGATCTCGACCTCGGCGCGGCCGAACTCGCGGTGATGGCCACCCTCGACCGAGCCGCCCAGCTCCTTGGCCATGGTCTGCTCGCCGTAGCAGATGCCCAGCACCGGCACGTCGGCGGCGAAGATGGCGGGATGGGCGGCGGGCGACTGGCCCTCGGTCACCGAGGCCGGCCCGCCGGAGAGGATGATGCCCCGTGGATCGAACGCCTTGATCTTCGCGTCATCGACGGACTGGAAGGGCAGGATTTCACAGTAAACCCCGGCTTCGCGCACCCGGCGGGCGATCAGCTGGGTAACCTGGGAACCGAAATCGACGATCAGCAAACGGTCGGTCATGGGGCGATATAAGCGTGACGGGCCGGGGCAGCAACCGTTGTGATGTGGATGGCCGTTTTCATCTTACCGCCCTCGTCTTACGGGCAGGGCTATCGCACGTAAGACAAAGGTCCCTCACTGCGTTCGGGATGACAGCATTGTTTGCATCGGCGCACCGCGCAAATCCCACGAAAATTGTCATCCCGAGCGAAGCGAGGGACCTTTCGGCTTTACCCCTCCGCGACCAGCCGGCGACGGATCAGCGGCACGGCGAGGTCGCGCCAGACGTAGGCGATCTCGTCGACGGCACCGCTCAAAGGTCCTTCACTACGTTCGGGATGACAGCGTTATTTGCATCGGCGCACCGCGCAAATCCCACGAAAATTGTCATCCCGAGCGAAGCGAGGGACCTTTCGGCTTTACCCCTCCGCGGCCAGCCTTCGCCGGATCAGCGGCGCGCCGAGGTCGCGCCAGACGTAGGCGATCTCGTCGACGTCGGTGCCGCCCATCGTGTCGACCCGCTCGCCCACCCGCTCGCCGCCCAGCCCCTCGTAGAAGAACCGGGTCGAATTCTGGGCGAGCATCCACAGCACCGCGGTGTCGCAGCGGTCGGCCTTGAGCTGGCGGAACAGCGCGCCCAGCAGCTTGCGGCCGAGGCCCAGATTCTGGAAATCGGGCTCGACATAGAGCGTGTAGACCTCGCCGACCTTGATCTCGCGGCCGTCGAGGCCCTGGGGCAGCCCCTCGGGCGGATCGCGCACCGGGCCGCAGCTGCCGAAGCCGACCACGCCCATGTCCTGGTCGTCGGCCACGAAGACGCCGCGCGCCTCGCCGGGGTCCTGCAGCAGCTGCGACCACCAGGCCGACTGGCGGACGTCCGACATGGCGACCAGCATCGCGTCGGGCAGCAGGCCGGCATAGGTCGCCTGCCAGGTCTCGACATGGACCCGGCCGATCGCCGCGGCGTCATGGCGGGAGGCCCGGCGGATGCGGATCATGGGGGCGGCTCGCGCGGCGCTTCCGGAGCCTCGGAAACGGCCTCTGCAGGCGATTCCGGCGCGGGCTCTTCCCCCGGCGCCTCCCCAGGCGACTCACCCGTCTGCGCCTCCCCGGTCTGCGCCTCACCGGCCTGCGCTTCACCCGTCTCCGCCCCGGCCTCGGCCGGCGGTACCGGCTTCTGCAGGGCCTTGCGCACCAGGGCGGCGGCAAAGAAGCCGTCGGTGCCGTGCTTCAGCGGCGACAGGCGCAGGTAAGGCGCGTTCTCCGCCTCGGCCGGCGGCTCGCTGGTCAGCACTTCGCGCCAGATCGCGGCCACCGGCACCACCTCGAACTCGGGGTGGCGCTCGAGGAAGGCTCCGATCTGGTGCTCGTTCTCGGCCGGCAGGACCGAGCAGGTGGCGTAGATCAGCCCGCCGCCCGGCTTCACCAGCTTCGCGGCGGCATCGAGGATGGCGGCCTGCTTGGGCACCAGCTCGGCGAGATCCTCGGGCCGCAGGGTCCAGCGGCCGTCGGGATTGCGCCGCCAGGTGCCGGTGCCGGTGCACGGCGCGTCGACCAGCACGCGGTCGAAGGCGCCGGCCTGGCGCTTCAGCCATTTGCGGTTGTCGGCGGAGCCCTCTTTGGTCTGGAGGGTGCGGCGCTCGACATTGTGCGCGCCGGCCCGGCGCAGGCGCTGCGCCGAACGGTCGAGGCGCGACTCGTAGACTTCCATCGCCACGACCCGGCCCTTGTTGTTCATGCAGGCCGCCATCGCCAGGGTCTTGCCGCCGGCACCGGCGCAATAGTCGGCGATCTGCATGCCGGGCTTGGCATCGACCAGCGCGGCCACCAGCTGCGAGCCCTCGTCCTGGATCTCGACCAGCCCGTTCTGGAATGCCTCGCCCCTCACGACCGACAGCCGCCGGCGCAGACGCAATCCATCGGTGGCGTAGCGCATCGGCTCGGTGTCGATGCCCTCGCGGCCCAGCGCCGCGCGCGCCTGCTCGACGCTGACCTTCAGGCGGTTGACCCGGAGGTCGACCGGCGGCGGCGTCTCGAGGGCGGCGATCTCGCGGCCCCAGGCGTCGCCATAGGCCTCCTTGAAGTGCGGCGCGACCCATTCCTGGACGTTGAGGCGGACCCAGTCGGGCTGCTCGGGATGCGGCAGCGAATGGCCGTCCATCTGGCGCAGCGCGCGCTGCTCGCCCTCGTCGAGCGGCGCCGGCCGATAGCTGCCGCCGTCGAACATGGCCTGCACGGCCGCCATGTCGAGCCCGTCGACCAGCAGGAGGTCGGCGGCCACGATGGCGCGGGCGCCGCGGTCGGGATGGCGCGTGCGATCCAGCCACCAGGCAAGCTGCCCGTAGCGGCGCAGGATGCTCCAGACGCGCTCGGACACGGCCCGGCGGTCGCCGCTGCCGATGTAGCGGCGAGAACGGAAATAGGCATTGGCGACGAGATCGGCCGGCCGTTCGGAGCGGCTGACGATTTCGTCGAGGAGTTCTATGGTGGCGGCCACCCGCGCGCCCGGTGTCACGTCTGTTTCCCTTTCAAAGCATGCCGCTACGATGAATACGCCCGACGCGCAACGCCCCCGCTCCGAGCTTCTGCGCCGCACCGCCCTCGTCCTCGTCTCGGTGGTCGTGGGCCTGGGGTTGATCGAGATCGGCGTCCGCGCCTCGACCTGGACCTGGCTGTTCGCCTGGCCGAACTACGTGCTCGATGCGCGCAAGGTGCTGGCGGAGTCGGACAACGGCCGCTCCGTGCATGACGACCGCCTGGGCTACCGGCCGCGTCCCGGCTACGCCACCGGCGGCGTCACGATCGACGGCAACGGCTTGCGCAGCACCGGCCCCCTCCCTGCCGACGGCAGGGCCCCCATTCTTGCGGTCGGCGATTCGTTCACCTTCGGCGAGGAGGTGAGCGATGCCGAGACCTGGCCCGCCGATCTCCAGCGGCTGACCGGCCGCCGCGTGCTCAACGGCGGGGTCAGCGGCTACGGCTTCGACCAGATCGTGCTGCACACCGAGCTGCTGGCGCCGCTCTACGATCCCGCTTCCATCGTCGTCGCCTTCATCGCCGACGACATCCGGCGGACCGAGATGCGGCGCATGTGGAGCGCCGACAAGCCCTACTTCGACCTCGAGGGCGATACGCCCCGGCTGCGCAACGTCCCGGTGCCGCCGCGGGCGCCGGTCAAGACGACGCTCTCCTTCTGGCAGCGGACGATCGGCTATTCCTACGCCTTCGACTTCATCATGCGGCGGCTCGACCTGCTGCACGACTGGTTCGGCGACCATATCCGCATCCACCCGGCCGGCACCGGCGAGCGTATCTCCTGCCGGCTCACCGCGCGGCTGGCCGAGCTGCAGAAGAGCCGCGGCGCGCCGGTGCTGCTGGTCGCCGAATACGATCCCGTGGTGTGGGACGATCCGAAATTCGCGGCCGAACAGCGCCGCCTGACCGTGGGGCTGCTGGACTGCGGCAGGAAGAACGGTCTGGCCACCCTCGACAGCTACGAGGCGATGGCCGCGACGGCCCGCCCGCGCGATCTCTACGTGCTGTGGCACATGAATGCCGCCGGCAACGCCCTGATCGCCCGGCTGGTGGCCGGCGCCCTCGCCGACAAGGGCAACTGAGGTGTTCGGGCGAGCCGCACTGGTCGTCGGCTCGGTGCTGGTCTCGCTGCTCCTTCTCGAGGTGGGCTGCCGGCTGTGGCGCGGCCCCTCCGCGCTGCTCGACTGGTCCAACATCATCCGCGCCGAGCGCCAGGCAACGCTCAGCGCCAGCGCCGGGCGGCTGCAGCGCGACGGCGACCTCGGGTTCGTCCTGAGACCCGGCTATGCCGCCCCGGGCGTGACCTACGACCTGCACGGCCATCGCCTCACCCCGGCGCCGGCCGGCACGGTGCTGGCCGAGCCGCCGGTGCTGGTGGTGGGCGATTCCTACGCCCATGGCGACGAGGTGAGCGACGCCGAGACCTGGGCGGCGCTGCTGCAGCCGCTGATCGGCCGCCGCACCGCCAATGCCGGCGTCAGCGGCTACGGGCTCGACCAGATGGTCCTGCGGGCCGAGATCGAAGTGCGCGCCCTCAAGCCGGCCGCGCTGGTGCTGGTCTTCATCGCCGACGATCTGCGGCGCAGCGAGATGAAGCGCGTGTGGGGGGCGGAGAAGCCCTATTTCGAACCGACCGGAGGTACGCTCACACTGCGCAACGTCCCCGTCCCGCCGTCGCCGCGGCCCGCCGCGAGCCTCGACCCGTGGCAGCGCCTGTTCGGCTGGTCGGTGCTGGTCGACACGATCCTGCGCCACAAGGGCTGGCAGTACGAATGGTCGATCGATCATGTCCGCGTGCTGCCGCGCGGGGCCGGCGAAGCGATGGCCTGCCCCCTGCTGAAGCGCCTGGCCGGCCTCGGCGTGCCGACGCTCGTGGTGGCGGAATACGATCCCTATGTCTGGAAGGATGCCGCCTATGCGCGCGAGCAGCGCCGCCTCTCCGCCGTCGTGCTGGCATGCGCCCGCGCCGCCGGTCTGGGCACGCTCGACCTGTTCGAGGCCATCGACGTGGCCGTCAAGCGCGACGGCTATGCCGCGATGTTCAGGTCATCGCATCCCGGACCGCTCGGCCACCGGATCGCGGCGGAGCGGATCGCGGAGGCGCTGCGGCAGGACTACATGCCGCCGCGGTAGTTCGGGGACTCGCGCATGATCTCGACGTCGTGCACATGGCTCTCGCGCAGCCCCGAGCTGGTGATGCGCAGGAACTGGCAATTGGTCTGCATCTCGCGGATCGTGCCGTTGCCGGTGTAGCCCATGGCCGCCCGCAGGCCGCCGACCAGCTGGTGCAGGATGCTGCCGACCGCGCCCTTGTAGGGCACGCGGCCTTCGATGCCCTCGGGCACCAGCTTCAGGGTGCTCTGCACCTCCTGCTGGAAGTAGCGGTCGGCCGAGCCGCGCGCCATGGCGCCGATCGAGCCCATGCCGCGGTACGATTTGTAGGAGCGGCCCTGGTAGAGGATGACCTCGCCCGGGGCCTCGTCGGTGCCGGCCAACAGCGAGCCGATCATGGCGCAGTCGGCGCCGGCGGCGATCGCCTTGGCGAGGTCGCCGGAATACTTGATGCCGCCGTCGCCGATCGCGGGAACACCCGCGGCGCGGCAGGCTTCGGCCGCCTCCATGATGGCGGTGAGCTGCGGCACGCCGACGCCCGCGACCATGCGGGTGGTGCAGATCGAGCCCGGGCCGATGCCGATCTTCACGGCGTCGGCGCCGGCGTCGATCAGCGCCTGTGCGCCCTCGCGGGTCGCCACGTTGCCGGCCATGACCTGGGTGTAGTTGCTGAGCTTCTTCACCCGCGTCACGGCCTCGAGCACGCCGCGCGAATGGCCGTGCGCGGTGTCGACCACGATCACGTCGACATCGGCGTCGATCAGCAGCTGGGCGCGGCGCAGCCCGTCCTCGCCGACGCCGGTGGCCGCGGCAGCGCGCAGGCGGCCCTTCTCGTCCTTGCTGGCGCCGGGGAACTTGTTGGCCTTCTCGATGTCCTTGACGGTGATCAGGCCGATGCAGCGATAGGCGGCGTCGACCACCAGGAGCTTTTCGATGCGGAATTGATGCAGCAGCCGCTTGGCGTCTTCCTTGGTCGCGCCCTCGCTCACCGTGACGAGGCGCTCCTTGGTCATCAGCGCGCTCACCGGCGTGCCGCTCTCCGTGGCGAAGCGGACATCGCGGTTGGTCAGGATGCCGGCCAGCTTGCCGCTGCCGCGCTCGACCACCGGAATGCCCGAGATCTGGTTCGTTTCCATCAGCGCCAGCGCGTCGGCCAGCGTCTGGTCGGGATGGATGGTGACGGGGTTCACGACCATCCCGCTCTCGAACTTCTTGACCCGGCGGACCTCGTTGGCCTGCGCCTCGGCATCGAGGTTCTTGTGGATGACGCCGATGCCGCCGGCCTGGGCCATGGCGATCGCCATCCCCGATTCCGTGACTGTGTCCATCGCCGCCGACATCAGCGGGATGTTTAGTTCGATGGTCCGCGTGAGGCGTGTGCGGGTGTCGGTCTGCCCGGGCAGAACCGACGACGCAGCAGGCTTCAGGAGGACGTCATCGAAGGTGAGCGCTTCCTGAATCTGCATACCAACCTCCTTGAAGGAGAAATGAAAACGGCGGCCCTCGGAGAGGGCCGCCGGGTTGGCGAGCCGTTATACACAGTGCTGCGCACAATCCAAGTGCGCTGGCGCGTGTCCGTTATGCACAGGTAACCCTACGAGACCCCGAGGAAATCGCGTTTCCCGATTTCGACGCCGCACTGGCGCAGGATTGCGTAGGTCGTGGTGCAATGGAAATAGAAGTTTGGCAGGGCAAAGTGCAGCAGATATTGCTCGCCGGTCAGCTTCAGGGGAGCGCCGGCGATCGTCAGGACGATTTCGCGGCCCTCGCTGCCGTCGATCTGCTCGGCCGTGAAGCCCTTGAGGTAGCCCAGCACCGAAGCGATGCGCGTCTGCAGCTCGGCCAGCGTCTTCTCGGCATTGTCATGTGGCGTGGGCACCTCGGCGCCGGCGAGGCGGGCCGCGCTCTCCTCGGCGAAACGGCAGGCGATCTGCACCTGGCGGGTGAACGGCAGCATGTCGGGCGTCAGCCGGGTTGCGGCGAGCACGGCCTCGTCGACTTTCTTTGCGGCGGCCCAGGCCGAGCCCTTCTCGAGGAGCTTGGCCATGGCGACCAGCTGGCGCTGGTAGACGGGAACGGAAGCGGCGTACATGCCGAGGAACATCTGTAACTCCGGGTTGGACGGGCGGCGCGAAACCTAGCCGCGAAAGCCCAGGCCGACGACGTACATTTCCGCCGAATCGGCCCGGCTGGCCTCCGGCTTGACGTGGCGAACCTTCTCGAAGTCCTTCTTCAGCCGGTCGAGCAGGGTCCGCTCGGTGCCGCCGCGCAGCACCTTGGCGACGTATGTGCCGCCGGGCTTCAGGATCTGGCGGGCAAAATCGTGCGCCGCCTCAGCGAGACCCATGATTCTCATATGGTCGATCTGCGTCTCGCCGGTCGCGGCGGCCGCCATGTCGCTCAGCACGACGTCGGCCGGGCCGCCCAGCAGCTCCGTCAACAGGGCGGGCGCGTCCTCGTCATAGAAATCCTTGGCAAGGACCGTGGCGCCGGCGATCGGCTCGACCGGCGTGACATCGATGCCGATCACGACGCCCTTGTTCTTGCCCGAACTCACCCGTTCGACGGAGACCTGGGTCCAGCCGCCCGGTGCCGCGCCGAGATCGATGATGCGGCCGCCCGGCTTGAGGAACCGGAACTGGTCGTCGATCTGCAGCAGCTTGAACGCGGCGCGCGAGCGATAGCCGCGCTTCTTGGCCTCGACGACGTAGGGGTCGTTGAGCTGGCGCTGCAGCCAGCGCTGCGAGGAAACGGTGCGGCCGCGCGCCGTCTTCACGCGCACCGTGGCGCGCCGACCTGTCGGAAGGCTGCCCTTGGTATCCTTTGCCACGGTCAGTTGCCCCGGCGGCAGAGCTGGTCGGCGTCGCGGTCGGCCTGACGCATGAGGTCCATCAGGACCCCTTCGCGCAGGCCGCGGTCGGCGACACGCACCACCGGCACCGCCCATTGCCGGCAGACCGCCTCGAGGATCGCCCCGCCCGCGAGCGCCAGGTCGGCGCGATCGTCGCCGATGCAGGGCAGATGGGTGAGCTGGTCGACCGACATCGTGGAAAGCATGTCACAAATACGCAAAACGTCCTCTCGGCCGATACGCGAACCGTCGACCATCGTGCGGTTATAGCGCTTCAGGCCGAGATGGTGTGCGCTAACCGTCGTCACGGTGCCGGAGGCGCCGATCATCTGGACTTCGCCGCGCGCGATCGCCGCGCCGATCTGGTGCTGGGCGCCGAACGGCCGGAGGTCGCTGCGGATCTTCTCGACCATGTCGTCGTAGCAGGCCCGGCTCAGCGGCCGCTCGCGCGGCTGGCCGCGCGTGCAGGATTCGGTGAGCGTGACGACGCCCCAGGGTACCGACGTCATGCCGATCAGCTCGGTGGTCGCACAGCCCGGGCGGCCCAGGCGGGGCCGGACGCGGATCCAGCTCACCTCGGTCGAGCCGCCGCCAATGTCGATCAGCAGGCCGAAGGGTATCTCGGGATTGAGCAGGTTCTCGCAACTCGCCAGGGCGAGCCTCGCCTCTTCCGGAGGCTGGATCAGGTCGAAGCTGAGGCCGGTGCGCGCCTTCACCATGCCGAGGAAATCCTCGCCGTTGCAGGCGCGACGGCAGGCCTCGGTGGCAATGTGACGGGCGCGCGTCACGCGATTGCGTTCGATTTTGCCCGCGCAGACGCCAAGCGCATGCAGCGTGCGTTCGATGGCTTCACCGCACAGCGACCCGCTCAGCACCACCCCCTCGCCCAGCCTTACGGGGCGAGAATAGGCATCGATCACCTCAAATCCCTCGACCGATGCCTTCGCAACCAGGAGCCGGCAATTGTTGGTGCCGAGATCAATGGCCGCAAAGGTGTGCGCAAACCGACCGCTGTGCCAGCCTCCCTTGGGCGTGGATTCCCCGGCCATTCACAACTCTTTTCTTGGCCGCATCGTAACTGAGGAAAGTGCCCACGGCGAGGGCCCGCTTGCCAATCCGGCCCGCCATCGCTAAATCCGTCGCCCGGCCCGGTCCGCTTGGTCCTTGGGGGATAGTTTAACGGTAGAACAACTGGCTCTGACCCAGTTAGTCTAGGTTCGAATCCTGGTCCCCCAGCCAGCCACGCAGAGGAGTTCGTATCCTTGGTGGCATGCCCCATGAATTCGCACGATATTTCCGTCACTTGACGCTTCTCGGCGCAGCCCTTCGCGCCTTGTCGGAATCGCATTTGCCGTTGCAATTCAGCCAGTAAGCCATGCCTCTCCGGGCCCGTTTCGGCATTCTCGCCGGTCGATGCAGTTTCGGCCAAACGTCCCACGAGTGAGGTGTGGCGGCCTGGTGCCATCGGGGATGCCTGTGGAGTAGTCGGCGCACGATGGGCACGCCGGATACTGCCGCTCACATGCCGACGAGAGCATCCACCGTCTCGCCCAACATCCCGCGCGCGGAATTCCCCTTTGCCTTCGAGGCGATGCCGTAAGCGATCGCCTCAAGGGCGCGAACGCAATCCCAGGTTTCCAAGCCCTGAATGACTGGCATCACCGATCAGCGCTGGATGACGCTCCACCATCATCGAGACCGTCAAGTACCTGCGGCATGAAGATGGTGGCGCAGGAAGTCAGGATCTGGATCGTAGCCCAACCCGGGACCGGTCGGCACGTCGACCGACTTCTTCCAGCGGGTGAGGCCGATACCGTAGAGATCCATCGAATCATCAGCATCGACCGCGGCGAAATAGCCCTCCTCATCGGTGACGGCCAGCATATGCAGCGAAGCGAGCGCCGCCGGTCCTACGAACGGCGTGTGCGGCGCCGCCGTCTTCTTGGCTGCAGCAAGCATCGCGAGCGCGCGCCGGGCTTCGGAGAGCCCTCCCAGCATGCAAACATCGGGCTGCAGCACGCCGATTGCCGGGGTCTTGCCGTAGACCGCCATCTGCTCCGCAGAGCCGAAATCGGCACCCATCCCGATTACGATCCCCGGCAAGGCCGGACATGCGAGCAGGTCCTCGGGCGGCCAGAACGGATCCTCGAACCAAAGCAGCCCGAGCGCTGCCCAGCGCTTCGCATCGCGCCTGATATCGGCCAGGGTGTGGGCGTTGTTGCTGTCGGCGACATAAGGTGTTGCAGACGGAATTGCGCGACGCGCCTCCTCGATCACCTCAAGGCTCGCCTCGTGCACCTTCACGGACGCCACGCCGGTGGCCAGCGCCTGCTCGACTCGCTGCCGTGCCCGGCCGGCGTGATCGTACTTGTCGAGGCTTGCCATCACCGGCACCTGTTTACGCCGGGCACCGCCCAGCATCACGGACACCGACTGACCCGATGCCTTGCCGGCGATATCCCACAACGCGATGTCGACGGCGGCCAGCGCATTCATCACCGTACCGGCGCGGCCGTAACTCGCGAAGCGCTTGCGCGCCGACAGGTTCAGCGCCTCCTTCTGGTCTACCTGCTTGCCGAGATAGTGCGGCGCTATTGCATCGCGAATGGTGGCAATCAATGCATTCTGCATCGGCGGACGCAGGGACAGGCACTCACCGTAGCCCACCAGACCGTCGCGGGTCGTCACGCGACACAGGGTGAGGCACATATCGTCACCCGACAGCGGGGAAGGCACGTTGGCCGGCCGCTTCGCCCCCGGTAGCCTCAGGGCAATGGGTTCGATGCGGTCGATGATCATGCGTTGCTCCGGTCTCCGGACTGCGATGGTCTCACACCCCAGACCGTGATTTTTACCCACCACGCCGCTCCCGGCGTGGTGGGGACAATGCCTTCAGGATAAGCGCTACGCCAGACGATAAAGTTTGGCGGCGTTGTCGCAGATCACCTTGCGGCGGGTTGTTGCCGGGACATGGCCGAGCTCCTTCTCGATGAAATCGCGCGAGTCCGGCCAGATGCCATCGGGATGGGGGTAGTCGGAGCCCCACATGACGTTGTCCTCGCCGAGCTCCTCCAGCAATTTGATGCCGACAAGGTCCGTCTGGTAGGTCGCAAAGCACTGGCGACGCCAGTATTCGCTGGGCTTCATCTTGAGGTCGAGATCCTTGAACTGGTCCTCCCACTCGAGATCCATATGTTCGAGTACATAGGGAATCCAGCCCAGGCCGGCCTCTCCAATCACGACCCTGAGGTCCGGATAGCGCTCCAAGGCGCCACTGAACATGAGCTGGATCAGCATGTAGCTCATGTGCATCTGGAAGCCGGTGATGTGAGTCGCAAAGGCGCGGCGCGCGATCTTCGGCGTCATCTTGGTGTAGTCGGGCGAACGGCCACCGATCGTATGGAAATGCACGGGAATCTTGGTTTCGTGCGCGATCTGCCACAGCGGCTCGTAGAAATCATCGTAGAGCGGGATCATGTCCGGCCGATTGGCGACATCGATGCCGCGCACGCCTCGGTCGGCCGCCCGCTTCACTTCGGCCACGGCTGCCTGCATGTCGTGGCTGGGTACGTTGGCAAGTCCAATCAGGCGGTCCGGATGATGGCTGCAAAAGTCGTGCAGCCAGTCATTGTAGATGCGCAGCATTTCGCACGCAGCCTCGCCGTCGTTCAGGCGTCCGCTTGACCCGAGCACGCCATAAAGCACCTCTGCCTGGACGCCGTCGAGATCCTGGTCCTTGAGCCTCAGGTCGGGGTCGGTCAACCGCCGAATACCTTTCTTGCCATCCTCATAGAGACCGGTTGCCGCCATGCGATCCGACCGGTAGATCTCGCCCGGTACATACTTGCGGCCCGCCGAGCCCATGCCGTTCACCAGACCGAACTGGGCGCCGTTCTTGCTGATCCATCGCGGGCCGTCGGGACCATTCTCGACGTGAGGCATGCGGTCCTTGTACTTCGCCGAGGCGTTGGCGGTGAACAGATCCGTTGGCAGCCAGATCAGATCAATATGACCATCGGCCGAAATGACGTCGTACTTCATCGTCCGCTCTCCTTGTCCAATAAGGCTTTGATGCCTATTCCGCTGCCCGCTTCAAAGGCTGGCGGAACTGCGTCCGGTATCGGTCCCATTCATCAGCACCCGCGAGCTGGAAAGCCTGCTGCGGGGTGATGTCCGACGTCGGCATGGGATGGCGACCCTGTTGCTTCAGGTTGGCGAGTGCGATCTCACAGGCGCCAAGCACCGACCGCGACAGTACGCCCGGCAAAATCGTGAGCTTGTAGCCAAGGCCTTCGACCTCGGAGAGCGCCATGTCCGGCGTCTTGCCGCGCCATACCATGTTCAGCATGCACGGCCCCTTGACCAGGCGCGGCACCGCTTTCACCTCCTCCAGTGTCTGCGGCGCCTCGACGAAGGCCATGTCGGCCCCGGCCTCGATCGCCGCATTGGCCCGGCGGATTGCCTCCTCGAAGCCCAGCGGCGCGCGCGAGTCGGTACGGGCGATCACCATGAAGTCCGGATCGGACTTGGCGCTCACGGCCGCCCGGATCTTGGCCACATAGTCCTCGATCGGAACGATCGTCTTGTCCTCCAGGTGGCCGCACTTCTTGGGAAAGCCCTGATCCTCGATGTGCAGACCCGCAACGCCACGACGTTCGTACTCTCGTACGGTACGGATCGCGTTCAGCTCGTTGCCATACCCGGTGTCGGCATCGGCGATCACCGGCAGCTTCACCGATGCAGCGATGCGGCCGGCGTTGTCGGCCATCTCGGTCATGGTGAGCAGGCCATAATCGGGATATCCCAAGCTGGCGGCAGTGCCGCCCCCGGTCATGTAGATGGCCGAGAAGCCCGCGCGCTCGATCGAGCGCGCGGTGATGCAGTCGTAGGCACCGGGGGCCACGACCATTCCCGTCTTCATTGCGGCGCGAAAAGCCTTCGTCACAGTCATCAGAGTGCTCCAGAAATGTGGGTGTCCAACGGGCGAGGGCTATTCGGCCGCCTGCTTTTCGGGAGTACGGAACAGCGTTCTGTAGCGATCCCATTCGTCGGCGCCCGCACGCTGGAAGGCCTGGTGCGGCGTGATGTCGAGTTTGGGGGGCGGATGCCGCCCGCTGGCGAGGACCTCGGCCAGGATGCTGTCGCAGACACCTAGCGCCTCCTGGAACAGCATGCCGGGCAGGATGGCGAGCTTGTACCCCATGCTCTCGGCGTCGAGCAGGGCGACATCGGGGGTCTTTCCCCGCCACACCATGTTGAGCATGCACGGCCCTTTGACCAGGCGCGGCACCGCTTTCACCTCATCCAGGGTCTGCGGCGCCTCGACGAAGGCCATGTCGGCCCCGGCCTCGATCGCCGCGTTGGCACGCCGCACCGCTTCCTCGAACCCAAGCGGCGCCCGCGCGTCGGTGCGGGCAATCACCATGAAATCAGGATCGGTCTTGGCGCTCACTGCCGCCCGGATCTTCGCGACGTAGTCCTCGAGGGGCACAATGACCTTGTCGTCCAGGTGGCCGCACTTCTTGGGAAATCCCTGGTCCTCGATGTGCAGACCGGCCACACCGCGGCGCTCGTACTCCCGCACGGTGCGGATCGCGTTCAGCTCGTTGCCGTAACCCGTATCGGCGTCGGCGATCACCGGAAGCTTGACCGAAGCGGCGATGCGGCCGGCGTTATCGGCCATCTCGGTCATGGTGAGCAGCCCGTAGTCCGGGTAGCCCAGATACGAGGCGCTGCCGCCGCCCGTCATATAGATCGCGGAGAAGCCTGCCCGCTCGATCGCGCGGGACGTCATGCAGTCGTAGGCGCCGGGGGCCACGATCATCCCCTCCTTCATCGCCTCGCGAAAGGCCGCTGCCCTGCTCATCTTCAATCTCCCTTCACGTTTGCCTTCAGTCGCAGAATGGTCGCATGCACGATCGAGCAACTAGCGAAGCTATCGGTGACGGCATGCGCCCCGCTCGCCCCGTCTCCGGCGATGAGCGGCCTTGCATGTATGCACATCGCTTCCCGCCCTCGTTCAGGCGGCCTTGGTCGTATTCGGATCTACGTTGCGCATTCCCACTGCCGCTGCCTGGCGTGCGTCGAAGGCACGCCGCGCTTCGTCGAAGTGGTGCCCTTTCATGCCGCCCCGTACTGAAGCGGGCTCGGTCGTGCCGTAGAAGACCTCCCAACTGTCGGGCAGCCGCCGCGAGTCGGGGCGCGCCAGCCACAGTCGGTACAGGGTACGCTTCCGGTCCTCTTCGGGATGGTCCACGAAGCCGGTACGCGAGTGCAGCATGGTCTGGTTGCAAAGAATCTGAAGATCGCCGGGCTCAAGATTCATGCAGAACATGTTTTCCGGCCGCCGCAGGACGGTATCAAAATACTCCATCGCCTCAAGCTGATGAATGGTGAGCCTGGGCACGCCGTCCAACTTCTGCGCGTTCAGTATCCGATTGCGGTTCCATTTGCAGAAGACGCGGCCGTCTTTAAACGTGCAAATGGGGGCGGCGTACCATGGCTCCTCGCCTTCCGACTCCTCGCCATTGCGGCTGAACGTGTAGTCGGACGAGAGCGCCTCTGCATAGTCAGGACGCTCCCGCACGACGACGTCGTAGGCGGTGGCGGCACTGGCGCACATACTCATGCCGCCTTGCGGGGCCTGATTGTAGCAGGACAGCAACACCACGTCGGACCCGTCGACATGGAAGTCGAGCTCAGCGCTGGAATTGTAGCCGCGGCCCGTCGCGCTGCGATAGGCAAAGCCCGCGTTCTTCACCTCCGTGATATAGTCGCTGGCTCGGTTTTGTGGACGGGCAACGCCGAAATGCAGGCCTATCGCCCAGGTCATGAGCTTGAACTCCGCCGGCGTGACACCGTCGCGTGGCAGGTTCCTGACCAGCGCCATCGCGCGGCCGTCGCGTACTTCGCGGAAGGCCGCCGCCAAGGTCGGCACCGATCGGCGGAGATCGAAGTGGCCACGCCGCCAGTCCAGGATAGGCCTGTCTATCGGGCCAGTGGTTCCTACCGCCGCGCGCACCGCGTCGAGGAGCTCGGCACTTTCCGGAGGTGAGAGAGCATAGATCCATTTCTTGTCCGCCTGGACCTCGTCGACGGTCCACGCGGCGGGAGATTTCTCGAGCATTGGATTCTCCTTACTCGGCCTTCATGCCGAGACGGGCGATGGCTTCACCCGCTTCCTTGATGTCCCGCTGGAAGCGCGCGCTGAATACGGCCGGTGTATCGCCGCCCGGCAACGCGCCATGGTCGACCAGCTTTGCCTTGAAATCCGGACGCGCGATCACCTCGGCGATGTCCTTGTAGATTGCCTCGATCACAGGTGCTGGCGTCCCCGCAGGAGCGAACAAGCCGTACCAATTGTTTTCGATGCCCGAGAAGCCCTGTTCGGCAAACGTCGGAGTGTCAGGCAGGGCGGAAATCCGCTTGGTGCCGGCAATGCCCAGCGACTTAAGCTTTCCCGCCTTGATCAGAGACAGGCCCGACGTGACGCTGGCGATGCCGACGTCAACGCGGCCGCCTGCAATGTCGGTGACGAAGGAGGCGGCGCCCTTGTACGGCACGTTCAGTAGCTTGATACCTGCCTTCTCGAAGATAAGTTCAGCGGCCAGGCGGCTACCCGGGTCCGGGCTGGCGAAGGCGCGCTTTTCCGGCCCCTCCTTCTCTACCAGCTGCTTAAGTCCTTTGAGATCGTTGGCCGGGAGGCCCGGCGTCGCGAGCAGCGTTGAGACCGGATAAGCGACGGCCGTCACCGGGGCAAAAGCGGTCAAGGTATCGTAAGGCAACTTCAAAAGATGGGCGTTGATTGCGATGCCCGTCACCGCCAGCACCATCGTATGGCCATCAGGCTCCGCGCGCGCCACGATACCGGCCCCGATCGAACCGCTACCGCCGGTACGGTTGTCTACAATGACTGTCTGCCCCCACTTTTCGTCGAGGGCCCTGGCCAACAGACGACCCACCGTATCGGTCCCACCGCCGGGGCTGTAGGGAACGATAATCGTCACTTGCTTGCTTGGACGGAAGGCGGGCTTCTGGTCCGCCACGGCTGGTACAATGCCGACTGAGAAAAACATCGCCGTCAGTGCGGCGGCCCAGGCTAACCTTTTATTCATTTTGTTGCCTCCCTAGTTGGTATAGAGATAGTACAATGCGTTCCTCCCGGCACAAGCGGGCAAGTTGAATCCATTTCAAAGAGCAAAACGACGGCAAGACGCAAAAAAGCCAAATGCGAAAGATGGCCTGCTGCACCATCAGATTCATGTCCTGTTGAAAGAGCAGATCGTGAGCGGTCGCTATCGCCCCAGCGCTCTGCTGCCCACACAGGACGGGGGCCGTTGGGCGAACCGAGCCCCCAGCCACCCCGATGAAGCGCGCAGGGATGCCCGCTTACTTCGCTGCCGATAGTGTCGCTACAACTGTACCGGGCGCAGGCTTACGCCTCGGACAAAGTTCGTCGCCCATCCGGGGGTGCCTCGGAGCCGCACCTGTTCGGTGCCGCTGCAGGATGTCGATCGCGGTACGTCCTCGCTCTCCTGCGAGCGCTCGAGTAGCCGCTACCTGCTGAGCTGGTAAAAACAGACAAGCTCGCCGAGCGGCACCATGGACCAGCCATCGATCGGATAGTCCACAAAGGATCGCAGCATGGCGTCGGCCTTGCCGTTACCCAGCAGTCTCTTCTGGACGAAGACGTAAAGGCGGTCGACGCGACCACGATAGACCTGGGCCCTTAGATCCTCGATCGTTTCGAAGTCCGCCTGATTCGCCCAGCTACGGCTATTACGGACCTCGAGGGCCATCTCGGGTGACGGCAGAAAGATCAACGTCTTCTTCCACTCGGGGCCGGCCAGGTCGATGGTGCGGATGTAAGCTACTGCCTCGGCCGAGGCTATCATCTGCCGAAAGCCACGGTCACCCATCGGATAGCGCGTGTTCGCTTCTGTCCGCGTCACGAACGAGGCCAGCCCATAGAGGCAGGAAAGCGCGACGACGGCGACAAACAGAACCCGAGGCAGCCACGACCGACTCGTGATGAAGGCATGCACCACACCAACGAAGAGCAACAGAGACGGAATCCGGAAATGCCTCTCTTCAAAGCTCACCGACTTGCCGGCCATCCAGAGCACGAGGAGAAAGGCCAGCATCGCTGCCGAGATCGAATAAGTGAACCTCAGATATTCGCCATGGCTTCCACTCAGCCGGGTCCAGGTGAAGACATAGGTCGCGACTGCCGGCAGGACAAAGGCATATGCGACAGGCGTTATCGACTGGAAAACCTCGCGGCCAGGATTGAGGAACAGGTAGCTGGCCAGGTCCATGAGCGACGTGCTGGCGCTCCACAGGGAGCTGACGCCAAAGGAAACATAGAAGATCAGCCCGTCCGGGTGGGCCGCCGTCGAGATCGAGGCCGCCGTGACGCCCCGCGTAAACCAGGCAAAGTAGAAGATCACTCCCATCAGGCTAATCGTCACGCCGGCCACCACCAGCTTGCGGACCGTGTCCCATTTCAGCCACGCCTTGTCGCCGCAGATCGCGCCACCGCCAACGACCGCGGCAGCGATTACGATACCGCTCAGCTTGGCGAAAACCAGCACGGCCGTTCCCGCTACGAGTGGCAGCACGGCGAACCATCTGAGGCTGCGCAGCCGCCAGACCATCAGGATGAACCAGGGAACGACACCGAACAGCATCACCTCGCCGCCGGTATAATTCGTGAAGGACAGGTTGAAGAACCTGTTGCAGGCGATGATCGCCAGCGCGATTGCCGCCGTCTGCAGGGGAAAGCCGAAAGCCCGATAGAGGGCGAACCATCCGACCAGGCCCAGCACGGAGAAAATGGAGACGACGACGACGATCGCCAGGCCAAGGCTCATGCCAAGCTTCTCGACCAACCCGGGCAGAAGATGCTGCCCCGGTGTCCAGGTACTCATGAAGGCTTCGACTTCACGGGAGATGTCGGAGATATCCGGGCCAAGCGAATGGTTGAAGGACGAGGCGCGGGACTGGGTGTACCAGCCGACAAAACCCCAGCCGCTGTCGGAATACATATTGGGCCGTACGATAGCGCCCGCGACGGTGTAACCAACCGTCAGGACCACGGCGAGCGCGATGCACAGCTTCGGCAGCAATGCCACAAGATGGCCGGAGTGCCTGCCCACTCCCCCGATCGATCGAACCATCCAATGCCACCGGCCGCTGAGAAACTGCGTGAAGTCTACGGGCCCGGCCCCGGCATACAAGGCCGATCTGTCGTGCAAATCGCATTAGGAGAGGACCTGACGCCACAATATACTGTGTTTGGATGCAATCATTTTCCCCGACCGTTTCGGTGGTCGTTCCGACCTTCAACGAATCGCAAAACCTGCCGCGCCTCGTTGGCCTGCTCGACAAGGCGATGGGCGACATCCCGTGGGAAGTCGTCTTCGTCGACGACAACAGTCCCGACGGAACCTGGAAGGTCGCCAAGCAACTCGCCCAGGACGATGCGCGGGTGCGCTGCATACGCCGCGTCGGCCGGCGCGGCCTGGCTGGCGCCTGTATCGAAGGCGCGCTCAGTTCTGCCGCCCCCTATGTCGCCGTGATGGATGCCGATCTCCAGCACGACGAGACAATTCTTCCCGCCATGGTGGCGAAGCTGCAGAACGACGAGGCCGACATTGTGATCGGTAGTCGCTTCGTGGGTGACGGCAGCAGCGAGGGTGGTTTCTCCGTCCGGCGGGCGTTCGCTAGTCGCATTGCCACCCGCCTCGCCGCCTTCATCATCGGCCGGCAGATCTCCGATCCGATGAGCGGCTTCTTTGCGCTGAAGCGCGAGGTCTTCGAGGCGGCCGCTCCCAGCCTCGTCCCGTCAGGCTTCAAGATCCTGGTGGATATCCTGGCCAGCACCCGCGGCCAGATGCGCGTGGCCGAGGTTGCCTACCGGTTCCGCTCCCGCCAGGAAGGCCTGTCCAAATTCGACACCCGTGCCATCCTCGACTTTCTCGGGTTGCTGCTGCACCGGCTGACGGGCGGAACGGTCTCGGTCCGTTTCCTGTTCTTCATGATCGTGGGCGCCATCGGCTTGGCCCTCCACCTCATCGTCCTGCGAATCTGCATGCTGAGCGGAATCAGCTTCGAAGCCGCGCAGTCGGTGGCGACCCTGATCGCCATGACTTCCAACTTTCTGGTCAACAACCTCCTCACCTACAGCGACATGAAGCTGCGCGGCATGGCTGCGCTGGGCGGCCTGCTGAAATTCTATGTCGTCTGCGGGGTCGGCGCGCTGGCCAATATCGGCGTGGCGTCGTGGCTCTTCGTCTCGAACGAGAGCTGGTGGATCGCGGGCATCGCCGGCGTCATCGTCGGCGCCACGTTCAACTACACAATGAGCTCGATCTTCGTGTGGCGGCAGCAGCAGAACTGAGGCAGCGCAACGCAACGCCGCCCAGCCTGCCGGTCAGCGCGCGTTCTCCTTGTCGAAGTCCGGCACCGCAGCCGATGCGGCCGCGAAGCGCGGCGACTTGGTGACCTTGAGGGCTTCGGCGCCACCGTCGGTCTGCATGATCTTCGCCATGATCGCCTGCTGTGCCCGCTCGAAGACGCCGCGGTTTTCGATCAGGAACTTCTGGGATTCGCGCAGCTTGGTGACGTAGCCGTTGATCTCGGGGATCACGTAGCGCGCGACCATGTCCCAACTCCGGCGTGTGTTCTCCGGGTTGGCCCAGTCATGGACGAAACCCACGACCGTACCGAAGCCGCCGCTCTGCGCGTAGACGTCCTTGATGACCTTCACGAGGTCATCGGGCGTGCCGATCGTCGCGGCCGAACCCGCCGAGAAGGCCGTCTTGTCCACCGCATCGTCCGGGTCGGTGAAGGGCGCCGCCCCCGGCCGTTGCAGCGTGCCCACGATATATTCGTTGTGCCACCGCAACAGCCCGTGGCGGGCCTCTTCGCGGGCCTTTTCGCGTGTTTCCGCAACGTGCCAGCTCAGCAGCACGCGCCAGTTCTTGCGATCCACCGTCTGGCCGTGTTTCCTGGCCGAGTCCTCCGCGAACTTCCACTGAGTCGGCAGCGCCAGCAGTCCCTCGTTCGACATCGAGCCGATCGAGATGATGCCGATGCCGTGCTTGCCCGCCAGGGTCATGCCCGACGGGCTGATCTGCGAGGCCACGACGAAGGGCATGTCTTCCTGCAGCGGCAAGAGCTGCAGGGCGGCATCCTGCATCGTGTACCAGTCGGTCCTGTCGGTGACGCGCTCGCCTTTGAACAGGCGGCGGATGATGCCGATGGCATGATCCTGGCGGTCGCGCTGGAGCATCGGATCGATGCCGAGCGTATGGGCGTCGGACGCCAATGCGCCGGGTCCAGAGCCGAAAATCGCCCGACCGCCGGTCATGTGGTCGAGTTGCACCATGCGCTGGGCCACGTTGTAGGGGTGGTGGTAGGGCAGCGAGACCACGCCGGTGCCCAAACGGATGCGCTTGCTGCGCTCGCCCGCCGCCGCCAGGAACATCTCGGGTGACGCGATCGTCTCCCAGCCGCTCGAATGGTGCTCGCCGCACCAGAATTCGTCGTAACCCAGCTCGTCGAGCTGCTCGACAAGAGCGAGGTCCCGCCGGAACTGCAGCATGGGATTTTCGCCGATCGGATGGTGCGGGGCGAGGAAGGCGCCGAACTTGAGCCGCTGCATGGTGAGGTCCCCGATGGCTGTTTGCGTCCAGTTTCCGGATGGATCATGCCGCTTTCCGGCTCCCGGCAGGAAGGCCCGCGAACACACGATTTCGGTCAGCGGATACGCGACAATGCCACCAAGACCTGCATCCGGAGCGACGCGATGCTGGATAACGCCTGAATATCCGCTTACGTCTGCGCTCTGGACCGCCCCGTGAACCCTGAGCCGTCAAACTCCCCGCCCCCACAACTCATCCTCGACATTTCGAGGCTGGTCTATGCTGGCTGGTCGCGGACACCCAAGGGTATCCCGCGAGTCGAACTCGCCTATGCCGATCACTACATGAAAAGCGCGCCGGAGCGCCTTCGTTTCACGGTGCTCGACGCTTTCGGGCGGCTGCGGCTCGTCAACAACCGGGCGGCCATGGCGTTCACCCGGGAGATCGCCGCCTACTGGGAAGGAGACGTCGCCTCGACCGCCGCCCATCTGCGTGTCGCACTGCACGCCCTGTGGATCCATGTCATCCTGATACTGAGGCCGTGGGGCAGTCTTAAGCAGCTTGTCGCAACGCACCGCGGGCGCCTGCTCTACATAATATCCTCCCAGCTTCAGCTCGACCGTCCTTCGCTCATAGAGGAGCTGAAGAATGCCGGTGATCTCAAGCTCGTCTTCTTCGTGCACGACATCCTTCCGAGCCTGTTCCCGGGTTTCTTCACCGATGAGGACGCCAGACTGTATCAGCGGCGCATGGAGAATGCGTCGCGCCTGGCCGACACCATCGTGGCGAATTCACAAACGACCGCAGAGTCTTTCAGAAGTCGCTTCGGCAAGAAGCTGGCGGCCGGCACGCTGGTCGTTGCGCCGCTGGGCATAGCGCAACCGGCTCGTGCCGCCCCCCCGCCCGCGCTCCGCCAGCAGCCCTATTTCATCATGTTGGGCACGATCGAGCCCCGCAAGAATCACAGGCTGATCCTCGACGTCTGGCGCAGGCTTTCCAGTGAACTGGGACCGTTGACACCTCACCTCTGTTTCGTCGGCGAGCGTGGCTGGAAAGACCGAGAGGTCGTCGAGCTACTGGAACGGAGCGCATCCCTTCACGGCTTCGTTGAGGTATGCGGCCGGCTGCCCGACGCGACCGTCGCCGGCTTGCTCAGCAGCGCCTGCGCCTTGCTGCTCCCGTCTTTCGCGGAAGGTTACGGCTTGCCCCTCGCCGAAGCCCTCAGCCTGGGCACCCCCGTGCTGTGCAGTGACATTCCGGTCTTCCGTGAAGTCGGTGGCGACATCCCGGACTATCTCGATCCGTCGAATGGCCAAGCGTGGCACGCCGCCGTGTGCGACTACACCCAGGCGCACTCCCTGAAGCGTCAGGCGCAGCTCCGCAGGCTCGCTTCCTGGTCGCCGCCAACCTGGAAGGAGCATTTCGCGGTGGTCGATGCCGCACTGCGCAGACTCTGAGTCACGAAAAAGGCGGCCCGTGAGGGCCGCCTTTTCCTTGTCTCGGGTCGTCCAGCTTACTGAATGACGATCTCGACGCGGCGGTTCTGCGGCTCGCGGACGTTCGGGCCGGTCTGC
>Ga0209284_10001829_pt1 | contig 31228 bp, 24 predicted proteins | sample FRY03_FD_187211 | JGI IMG/M metagenome (GOLD analysis project Ga0209284, IMG submission 187211) | Freshwater microbial communities from Lake Fryxell liftoff mats and glacier meltwater in Antarctica - FRY-03 (SPAdes) (version 2) | ecosystem: Environmental > Aquatic > Freshwater > Ice > Glacier...
CGGATGTCTCTGTACACGGTTCGGTAGCTCACGCCAATTTTCTCGGCCAGCTCGTTAACGCTGTAACCACGCTTGCTGCCAGCCAGTAAATTCATTTCACGGAAAAGGCGCAGGAGCTTACCGGGGTCTTTCATTGCCCTTGCAGCGTTTCTTCTACCCAACCTTTGCCCCAGTTTTGGAGCTCAGCTTCGGTCCATAATTCTGGATAAAACACCCGCTTTTGGAAGCGGGGAGGCAGGTATTTCTGCCAATTGGTGCCGCCGGTGGCTGCAATCGATTCGGGACTTCGTTGTAAATAGCGCACAGCAGATTTGTAATGCACCAACGGCCAATTTACGTTTACATGTATGTCAAATTCGCGTAAAGCCGCTGCCACATTGGTTTTTTCTTCACTTTCGGGCAAATGGCGGTACACGTTGTAGATATTTTGTTCTTGTTGCGCACCGGACAATCGAATGAGCTCTTCCTGGTATTTCTTCTCAAATAGTTTAAGGGTGAGGGTTTTGCGCCCTGTGCTGAGCTCCGTGGCACCCTTCTTCCAATAAATGTATTCGAACTGCTCGGCGATTGGCGCTTGCAACACCTCGGCCCTGCGGTGATCTTTATCGATCAAATTCACAAAATCGGTGGCGCAAATCTCAATTTTGCGGTACTGCACGCTTTGAAACCCCGAGGCAGGTAACAAGGCCATCCGAAACTTGAGGAATTGCTCCTTTTCCATGCCGTCGACCATGATGCCAAAGGAAGTTTTGAGCGCTTCAAAATAACGGTTGATACGGGTTATCCGCGCCACAACCCAGTGGGCTTCTGGCTGCACGGCTTCGCTCATTTGCGTCATTTCGTGCAGCACCAAATTGAAATACAACTCGGTGATTTGGTGGTACATGATGAATATTTTTTCATCAGGCAAAGCGGTGCGCGGATGCTGCAAATTGAGCAATACATCGAGGTGTACGTAGTCCCAATACGGCAAATAATCGGTGTAAATGAGGCCTTCGAGGTACGATGGCATGTCTTGACCCATCGCCGCGTACTTCTCTTCAAGCCGCTGCAGTTTTTCAAGGATTTCAGGTTGGAGCTCCATGCTCAAAGATATGAAAATCTAATACAGCTGCGTCACTGCTGCCGGGCTTGGATCTCAGGCCTCAGGAGTTCGCGCCTGGGGAAGCTTTTGTCTTAACCATCCAGCCAAAACGGGTACCTCAGCTTCATTTTTTCCGTTTTTTCAGATTGGATAAAAGGCCACAGAACCGTCCTTGTGCTATGGTTTAGGACATTCAACACAAGGGGAACAAGTGTGCTTGCGGATTTATTTATAATGCTAAAGAGATGGTAGCGGAATGGCGACAGGAAATAAATAAAGCTGGTGAAACTAAAGTGTAAGAACGCCAGCATGCCTAGGCGTGTGATTTGGTTTTTAAGCACAAGAAGAACAAAACTGCCACGGAGAGGCTGTTTTTTAAATTTATTCTGGATACATGCGAAACGGTTAGCGGCTAATTTCTAGCAACGAAGCAACGGTGTTGATGCAAAAATTACTTCGAAAAGATGAAATTTGGCTCACAGTAAAGAACAAAGAAGGTGCAAACAAGCTGTATTCATTGGAAGGGCATAATGTTTGTTTTAACAAATAAATTAGGAAAGCGTATTTACTTAGACCTTACAAAGGAGTGCCAAAATGGGGTGACAGAAATCGATTAACTGGTTTGGCTATTTAATAGCATGTCATACCAAAAGCGCCCATTCTATTAGTTCCTGAGGGGGGATTCTTCGAAGCCGAGAAAACGCAGAAAATGAATGCAAACAAAAAGGAAAGCTAACGCAAAAACAAGGTCGATACAGTCCGCAGCGAACTCCCAAGGAGCGGGTTCAAAAAAAGCCTGCTACGCCTGTTTTTGCCCGCAACCCCGCAACAATGACTGCTAGTATAAACGCAAAGGAGCTGGACGTGCAGCGGCAAGCGCATCCCGAACAAGCAGGCATGCACGTTTATAAACTGATTGAGAAATTAAGGACGAGCTAGGGATCTTCAAGCCTCCTACACGGCCACCAAGCAAAATGGGCTGTTTTACCCTGCTGCGCGCAAGCATCCCTGAATGCTAAAGGAATTCCTACAAAAACGGCGTCTCAAAATCCGCCCAAGTCGGCTGTGCCAGGTCTTTGTCCGACAACAGTGGGTCGGTTACCCCCCAGTCGATGCCCAGCTCCGCATCGTTCCACAGCAAACCGCCCTCGCTTTCTTTGTGGTACAGGCCAGTGACTTTGTACACAAAAATGGTATCGTCTTGCAGGGTTAAAAAGCCATGTGCAAAGCCGGCGGGCACCCACAACATGGTTTTATTTTCGGCCGAAAGTTCGATTTTAAAATGTTGTCCGTAGGTAGCCGAGCTTTTGCGAATATCTACCACCACATCTAACACAGCGCCGCTGATTACCCGCACCATTTTGCCCTGCTTAAAGGGTGGCGCCTGAAAATGCAAGCCGCGGAGGATACCGCTGGCTGATAACGACTGGTTGTCTTGCACAAAGTCGGTAGGCAATCCAGCCGCCTTGAAGGCTGCCGCGCTGTAGCTTTCAAAAAAATGGCCGCGGTCATCGCCCCATACTTTGGGCTGAATAACGTGGAGGCCCTCGAATGGTGTATTGCGTATTTCCATCAATGAACGGCGAAAAATGGATAGGTGAGCAAATAAACAACTGCACCGGCTGCATAACCGATGAGCGCTAAGCCCGTTATTTTTTTAACATACCACATAAAGTCGATGCGCTCCATGCCCATTACGGCCACACCAGCTGCTGAGCCAATGATGAGCGCACTGCCACCCGTGCCAGCACAATAGGCCATAAATTCCCACATCCAATGGTCAACCGGGTAGGTCGCCATGTCGTACATGCCCATGCTGGCAGCTACCAGAGGCACGTTGTCTACAATGGCCGAGAGCAAACCAATGATGAACACAATGATGCGCATGTCCCCGAAAACTCCCGTCAACCAGCCCGCAAGCTCCCGCAAAACATTCAAACTTTCGAGGGAGGCAATGGCTAAGAGTATCCCCAAAAAGAAGAGTACGCTGGAGGTGTCGATTTTACTGAGGGCATGCAAAGCGGTGTAGGGCTTTTTTTCTTCTTCCGTTTTGTCGATGTGGATGAGCTCGGAGGTAATCCAGACCAAACCCAAGCCGAACAACATGCCCAAATAAGGCGGTAAATGGGTAACGGTTTTAAAGATGGGTACAAAAAGCAAGGTTGAAATGCCGAGAATGAACATGAGGCGACTGCCTTTGACGACTTCCATCTGGGTGGCCGCTTTGTAATCGTAGGGCGCACGCACCACCCGGCCTTTCATTTGCCTGGCGACAATAATCAAGGGGATGGCCAAACAAACCATGGAAGGTAAAAGGAGCATTTTTACGATGTTGACGGCCGTAATCTGCCCTCCAATCCAAAGCATGGTGGTGGTTATGTCACCAATCGGCGACCAAGCCCCGCCAGCGTTGGCTGCGATGATGACCATGCCTGCAAATATTTTGCGCTGTAAAGGGTTGTGAATAAGCTTGCGAAGTAAACTCACCATCACAATGGCTGTGGTGAGGTTGTCGAGTACGGCAGACATGAAAAAGGCGAGCACCGAAATAATAATGAGTAGCTTTTGGCTGTCTTTGGTTTTGATGCGGTTGGTGATAACCTTAAACCCTTGGTGCGAATCGATGATTTCTACAATGGTCATGGCACCCAACAAGAAGAATAAAATCTCTGCAATGGTGCCCAAATGGTGGTTAAGCTCGTATTTGGTGAAGGCTTGAAACAGTTCAGCTTTGCTCAGGTTGTCGATGGCGTGACTCAGGCTGTACTGCTCTAAAAAATGCTTCCAGATTTCGGTATTGAAAAAATCGGCTGGGACAGGAAACATTACGAAAATAGTCCAACAAAGTACCGCTGTAATGAGTGCCGAAGCGGTTTTGTTGATGTGGAGGGGATGCTCTAGTGCAATGGCTAAGTAGCCGAGCACAAACACAAGGACGATTGCTAGTACCATTTCGTTGTTAAAAACGCTGCGAAATTAGCAAAAGTTGACATCTTAAGGGAGTTATTTTCAGCTTTCTGTCATTTTTGATAACGCGTGTAGTCGCTAAGGTGTTAAGGCCAGTTTGAAAGCAAAATTGTCAGCGAGGCGATTGGTGCTGTAAGGCCCATACCGATAGAAAACACCTAGGCCCCAACGGCTGCCTAAAAGTTTGATATTGGTGAGGGATACACCGCTTTCGTGATACCCCAAGCGCATGTCGGCAACACGGGCTACAAAACTGGCGGGATCAGTGAAATAGTGGTCGCCCGGCGCATCTAAAATACTGATGCCGCTGTTGTGGTGCAGGGCAAAAACGGGTTGTTGCTTGTCGGTTTTAAAGAGCAGCGACTCAAAATTATGCCGCAGCTGGATTTGGGCAAAGCGGTTGCCAGCAAAATCGTGCATGTCGAAGGTTTGGAAGTTGAGTGGCACCATAAAACCATTCTCGCGCCCTGTTCCTCTCATGTAAAAAAGCTGCTGCAAGGGCAAACTGCTGTTGCTGAACACCGCACCCGCTGTGCCTACTGCAGTAAATACGCCTGCATTGCGGATGATGAAGTCTTTTTCGACCCGCAGCAACAAGCGGTGGTAGTCAAAATCTCCCCCAAAAGCCTGAAAGCCTTTTTGGTAATTGAAATAGACGACCGGATACCGATTTCCAACGGTGACTTCGCGATCGGCCAGGCGCAGGATTTTTTCGCGGAAGGCGTAGCGGAGTTGTACCCCAGCTTCCCGATACGTAAAGGCAGGTGGGGCAGCGGCCTCCGGCAAGGTAGCATTGGGATAGCCCGGGGCGAGGGGTAGGTAGCGGTATTGGAACCAAGGGGTTTGCCGTCGGTAGCTGCCTTTGAAGGAGACGTCGCCACTTAAATAACGCACATGGAGGAAGCGAAAACGCGCACCAAGGGCTTGCTCCCGGTCGAAATAACGGTTGAAGTATTGGGTGAGCTGGTCGGGATTGTTGTTCAGTAGGCCCGCATGGCTGTTGAAAAGCTGATAGCCGCCGTTTACAACCAAGTCGTTGTGACCAAAAGCAGATAAACTGAACCTTTTGCGGGCATCGAAAAAAACATCGGCATTCAGGCCGTATTTGCCCTGTCGATCGCGGAAACCGTAGGCCGCATATCCCCCCACCGAAAACCAGCGGTTTACTTTGTCGTTGGTGGCCAAACCCATGCCCAAGCGCAGGCCTTCATAGCGGTTGCCACCGAGGATGTCGCGCAGGCGGAGGTCGACCGGTCCTACGGGCAAGCGACCCGTGCTCACGGCCAAGGCATACCGCAGGCGGCGTTCGAGCTTAAATTGTGTGCTGATGCTGTCGATGTAGCGGTAGGTTTCTAGGTCGCGGTCGCTCAAAGCCTCCCGCCGAAAGGGCTCCCAATAGCCGATGGGTTTGTTGCTGGCATCGCGCAGTACCTCGGTGCCGTTGAGCTGGATGTCGCTGCGCTGGATAGGCGGATTGACTTGGATGTTGCTTAAATAGGCGTTGGCAATGGCCATGGGATGCACGCCACTGACCTTGATGCTTTTTAAAAGGATGGTGGTGTTGAGCTGGGTGGGGAACCAATGCTGCCCGTCGATGAGGTCGTAGTGCTGCCGAATGCGCATTTGTAAACCGGCAACGGTGTCGGCGGGTTCGGCAAGCACGTTTTGGATGGCGTAACCGTTGGTGTGGATGTACAAAAGCCCTTTCATGCCGCTGATGTTGCTGCTTTTGCGGGGTTCAAAGCTGATTACATAGACAGAATCGCTGCCATCGTACAGGGTGTCTTGGAGCTGAAAGAAGTATTTGCTGGTGCTGCCCGGCGAAAGGGGGTTGAGGTAGCGGATGTCGAGGATGCTGATGTAGTCGTTGTAAAACGAAAAGCTTTGAAACTGGGACGAAAGCAGTAAAAAAACAGGGTTTAGGACGCCGGAGGTGCGGGTGGCGACGATTTGCTCCTGACTGATGTCGGGCGCACGGAAGATTTTTTCGGAGACAGATTCGCTGAGAAAGAGGTCGCGGGCCCTGAAATATTGGGTCATGCGGTAGTCGCTCGAATCGAGCAGGGTGGTATCAGACTGGTCGCTGCGCTTTTTTACGAGCATGGTAATGCTGTCGATCAAAGGCTGCTCACTGCTGTCGATGGTGACCACAAAGCGGTTATAAGCAGTGTATTGAAAGCTTTGGAGTTTTTCGGGATGGTTGTCGTTGCGGCGCCGAACGGCTTCTTGAATTACGCGGTGGGCGGGATTTTCACCCGCAAAAATGGTGACTTCTTGGAGTCCGAATGATTTTTTTTGCAGCAGAATTTCGACTTTTTGACTGCCTTTTGGAGGCTGATACTGCAAAATTTCGTAGCCCACGTAGCTGAGTTTGATGTTTTGGATGGGTGCTGTTTGTTGGATGCGAAAGCGCCCGTTGATGTCGGTGATAACGCCCGTTTTGCCAGCATTAACGAGCATGTTCACGAAAGGCAAAGGCTCCTTATTTTCCGCGTCGCGGACTTGTCCTTCTAAAAAGTGTTGCGCCTGGGCCGAAAAAGCAGAGAATAGGAGCAGCAGTAAGGGCCAAAAGCGATGGGTCATGTTACGAAAATAAGCGGTCGGCGCTATTTCTGCACAAAATATGCCAAAAAGCTGCTGTTTGCCACGTATTTTGTGAGCATGCAGCTTTATTCCTTTTCTCCCAACGATCCACAGGGGGTGCAACAAGCCGTGGAGGCCCATCTAAGGGCGTTTACGGCTTCGTACTTTGGCTTGGAGCCCGAAGGGGAAGGAGAAACGGAGGCTGTGGCAGGTATTTTAGCGGGTTTGAGTGATGTACCAGATGCCGAACAAGAAGCGGCGGTGGCAAGTTTAGCGGCCTACCTCCACAGCGATGCTGCCGGCGAATTGCTGCTGCTGCGCGGTTCGGCAGGTACCGGTAAAACCAGTTTGATGCGTGGCTTGGTGCATTACCTCCGGCAACTGGGGCGCACCGTGGTATTGCTGGCGCCCACGGGCCGGGCGGCGAAGGTGCTGGCGGCGCGCACAGGGGCGCAGGCGAGCACGGTGCACCGACAAATTTACATGCTGGAGGAGCGGCTCGACAAGGGCGGACAGCTCAGCGGCTTTTCTTTTTTGCTCAAACATTTTGAAAGCGAAGAACCCGTGGTTTTTGTGGTAGATGAGGCCTCGATGGGGCGCAGGCGAGCACGGTGCACCGACAAATTTACATGCTGGAGGAGCGGCTCGACAAAGGCGGACAGCTCAGCGGCTTTTCTTTTTTGCTCAAACATTTTGAAAGCGAAGAACCCGTGGTTTTTGTGGTAGATGAGGCCTCGATGGTGAATTCGATGCCCACCAAAGAAGGGCAGTACCACATGAACGGCTTGCTGCCCGACCTGCTGCAGCATGTCTTTGGAGCCAGCGGCTGGAACCGGCTGCTGCTGGTGGGCGATCCCTACCAATTGCCACCGGTGCACGAAATCGATTCGGCGGCGCTCAACCGCGCACGGCTGCAGGCTTTTGGACATGGCGTTCGTGAAATTGATTTGCAGGTGGTAAAAAGACAAGGCAGTCAGTCAGGCATCCTGCAATTGGCCACCCAAATCCGCGAGGCCATCCGCACCAAACAGGCCCCCGACTACCTGCAAGAGCTCGAAGGCGATGTGCTGGAAGTGCAAAGCACCGAAGCGGCACTTGAGCGCTACCTCGATTTGTACCGCCGCAATCCCGATTCAGTGGTTTTTGTGACCTACAGCAATTTTTGGGCACACCGACTCAATGTGCGCATCCGCAAAGCCCTGCATCCCGAGGCGGGGCGTTTGCCCTTGCCCGGCGAGCAGCTGATGGTAGTGCGCAACCATTTTTTAAAGAACCGCGACTTCATTGCCAATGGCGAAACCTTGCAGTTAGAAGCCCTAGAACCCGAAATTGAGGAGTATGCGGGCTTGCAGTGGCTCAAAGCCGAGTTCAGCTATACCGATTTAAAAGGCCACCGGCAGTATTTGCGGCAGCGGGTGCTCTTCGATTTGCTCAACAGCAAGGAGGCGAGCTTGGGCGCAGCCGACTGGCAGGCGTTGTGGCGGGCGCGGCGGCATGCCGAGACTTTCGGCACCTACGACCCCTATCTAAACGCCCTGCACCTCAAATATGCCTACGCCATCACCGGGCACAAATCGCAAGGTGGCGAGTGGCCGCATGTATTTGTATTGATGGAGAAGGCCTATGGGGGCGAGCAGCAGCACCTGCGCTGGTTGTACACGGCCGTTACCCGGGCCAAAAGTCAGTTGTATTTGGTTAGAGCAGTGTAGTTTTTGAGCAGCGGAAAGGGCTTTCAGCTGTCTGTTTATCCTAATTCTTGCAGCAGCGGCCTCTTGCTTGCATCAGCAATCAGTCTTTGGGTCGCCCCTGTACTGCGGTTATTTCGCTTCGGAGACTGAGTCCAGCGAAGTTGCGAAGTTGCGAAATCCGGCTTTCGGCTATTTATGGTTGAAATGGATTGCATGAATCCTTGAATATTGGGGATCTTGTTTGGTTTGGCCAGGCTTCAAGATTACAAAGATCCAATCTTAAAGTACCCAAAAACTGTGAATCTTTAAAATAGCCTTGTAAAAATGCATTTTGTCCTGGCGTACCACTATTATTATCAATCCTCAATGGCTACAGTTTGCCGTTTACTTCCATTTCAAACACATCTCTGTGTCGCTTTTCTTTTTCGCACGCAAAAAAGAGAGAGCTAGTGAGCATTACCAGCAATAATTTGCTGGAAATGCCATTCCGTCGATTTATTTTTTGATCCATAAGCGAATTACTTAGGACTTCTAAGCGGTCTTTTAAGATGAAAACGGCCGGTGACCAAGCAGGAGTCGGGAACACCTTGAGGGTTTAGATTATCACCAGGTAGACGCATGCGAAAGGTGCCTTTAAGTTCATGGTGTTCCTAACTGCTCAAATAATTGGACTAGCTAAGCCGTAATTTTAAGCGGAAAGAACATCTGCAGGCTGGTTTCTCCAATTGAAAAAGCTGTTTATCCGCATGGTTGCCATGGCGCGCGCCGGCGCAGTTGCGCAAACAACGAGCCATAGGGCACCGTGGCCTGAATGCAGCCTATTTCCTACCCTGAAAAAGGCTATTCAGAGGCAAGAAGCAATTAGTGAGCAATTATTCGGTTTAACACACAAGCTTCAAAGTCCCCGGCGCTGCGGTAAACAGAAAAAGTTCAGGGGTTACGCCACGCTGAAGTGCCTGTTGCAAGCTTTCCGACAAGCAGATTGAAAAACCAGGTGGCCTGCCGCTTACAAGCCTTAACCTTCCCCCAACAATTCCCCCAAGGCCCCTTCTCTCAGCGACCAAGAAGAGCAGCTGATGTATGGCGGCCGGATGGCGTTGGTGAGCAGCCGGATGAGTAGCAGGGCATACACAATCATGTCTTTGCGGTTGGGTTTCATGCCGGGCAGGACTTCACGCTGGGCACGGTCGCTGGTGAGCAGCAGTTGGTACCAATGGTTAAAACGATCGATCGGCAATTGGTTGCTGCTGGCGGGCACAAAGCCGCGGGCGGCGCCTTCTAAATCCATCAACACATCAAAAGAGCCTGCCGAGCCACACAACTGGTTGATGCGCTCGCTGCGGATGAGGTCGATCACGCCGTGCATGCGCTCACGCAGCCAGGTTTCGCTTCGGGCCAAGGTTTCGGGCAAGAGGGGGTCGGTGAGCGGGTAGAGCTCGCCGAGCCGGGCAATGCCGATTTCAAGACTGCTTTTCCAGCGTACCTCAGTGCGGGTGGCGTACAAAAATTCTACGCTGCCGCCGCCGATGTCAACCACCAAGCTGGGTTGCTCGGTTAAAGCACCGCTACCACGCACCCCCTGCCAAATGTAATCGGCTTCGGTGAGTCCGTCGATGATGCGCAGTGACAGTCCGAGCTCTCGGCGGGCCGCCTCAACAAGCTCGCTCGCATTGCTGGCATTGCGCAGGGCGGAGGTGCCAATGGCCACCCATTTGGTGGCACCAAGCTCCTGGGCCTGTTGCTGCAGCTGTTGCAAAGCAGCCAAGGCCCGCTGCTGTGCCTCGGGGGTGATGAATTGGCGCTGAATGCCGCCCCTGCCCAAGCCCACGGGCAACGAATGGGTGTGCAACAGCTCAAAACCAGCTGCGGACTTTTTGCCCACAGCCAGGTTAAAGGTGTTGGTGCCTAAATCGATTACCGCGCCAATCAGCGGTAAAACAGCCATTTGCCGATTTCTTTCAAACTCACTTTTTTGCCGTACATGAGCACCCCAATGCGGTAAATACGGGCAGCAATCCAGGTGGTGAATAAAAAGCCACCAATCATGAGCACCATCGACAACGCCAGCTCCCAGCCGGGCACGCCAAAGGGAATGCGCACTATCATCACAATAGGCGCCGTGAGGGGGATCATGCTAAACCAAAAGGCCACGCCGGAGGTGGGATTTTGAATCACCATCTGCGCCACAATGATGGCGATGATGATGGGCACGGTGATGGGGAACAGCAGCTGCTGGGTGTCGGTTTCATTGTCGACCGCCGAGCCCACTGCGGCAAATAAGGCCGCGTACAGCAGGTAGCCGGTGAGGAAGTAGAACAAAAACATGCCTACGAAATACGGCAAGTTCACGGTTTTAAGCTCTTCGATAAACGACAGGCCCATGTCTTCTTGCGAAGCAGCCACCTCGGCTTGCATGTCGGGGTCAAGCATGCCCATACCGCGGGTTTCGGCATTGGCAGCTACTATTTCTTGCTGGGTATCGGGACTCAAAGCCGCTTGGGCCACGGTTATGATGCCAAAACTGAGCAAAATCCAGAGGCTAAACTGCAGCAGTCCCACCGCCGCAATCCCCAAAATTTTGCCGAGCATCATTTCAAAGGGCCGCACCGACGATACCATCACCTCCATGATGCGGTTCGATTTTTCTTCTACCACCCCGCGCAAAACCATGGTGCCGTAAATAAAGATGAACAAATACATCACAAAGGCGCCTGCAAAACCGAGGCCCGTAGAGGCATTGGTGCTGCTGTTTTCAACCCCCGTTTCGGTGAGTTTAAAGGTTTCGATGCTCACCTTGCTCTTGAGCGAGTCTATGAAACTCTTGCTCAGTCCCGATTCCTGCAATTTGATGGCCTCTATGCGGTTGCGGATGGTGGAGGTGATGTTGTCTTTGGCGCCAACGCCTAACGGACTGGTGGAATAGTAGGTGAAACCCTTGGGACTGTAAATGTCGAATTGTTCGGGAATAACCAGCAGTCCAGTGTTTTCAGCTTTTTTGAGGGAGTCTTGCCAATCTACTCCGCCTGCTAACAGCGGCAAAAAGGTGAGGCCGGTGGAGCTTTGGAACTCATTTACAAACAATCCCGACTGGTCATCCACCCAAATGATTTGGTTGTCGTCGTTGAACATGCCAATCAACAGCGGCACAATCACCACCAAGGAAATCAGCAGCGGTCCCAACAGCGTTAAAATAATAAACTGCTTGTTTTTTACGCGGGTCGTAAATTCCCGCTCAATGATAATACCTACCTTGCTCATGTCGCTTGGTTTTTAACGGTTCGGATGAAAATTTCATTGAAGGAAGGGATTTGTTCTTCCAAAGTGTGCACGGTTACGCTGCCCATTACCTGCTGCAATAAATCGTTGGCATTGCCTTGGTGGATGGTGATCATGCTTTCGTTGAGGTCATTTGTAGGCAGGCTGCTCGTGACTTCGAAGTTGGTGTTGAGTGCAGGCAATTCGCCTTCGTAGCGCAGCAAATAGCTGTTGGTGCGGAACTGCCGCTTGATTTCGCGGGTGTTGCCTTCCAAAACTACCTGGGCTTGATTGATGAGCGCGATGCGTTCGCACAATTCCTCCACCGACTCCATGCGGTGGGTACTGAAAATAATCGTGGCACCTTCGTCGCGCAAAAACAATATTTCTTGCTTTAATAACTCGGCATTGATGGGGTCGAAACCCGAAAAAGGCTCGTCGAGGATAATCAGCTCGGGCCGGTGCAGTACGGTGCACACAAATTGCACCTTTTGTTGCATGCCTTTGGAGAGTTCTTCTACTTTTTTGTGGTACCAGCTTTGGATTTCGAATTTTTCGAACCAATATTTTACTCTTTCGCGGGCTTCGGCTCGGGTGAGTCCCCGCAAACGTGCCAAATAAATGGCCTGATCGCCAATTTTCATCTTTTTGTAGAGGCCACGTTCTTCGGGTAAATACCCTATGCGCCGCACATCGGCTTGGCGCATGGGTTGACCATTGAGGAGCACTTGGCCTTCATCGGGACCAATAATTTGGTTGATGATTCGGATGAGGGTGGTTTTTCCAGCGCCATTTGGGCCCAACAAGCCAAAAATAGCCCCTTTCGGGATGTCGAAACTCACCCCGTTGAGCGCGGTATGCTTTTGGTAGCGCTTTACTACCTGCTGCACCGATAAGAAGGGTTGCGGGTTACTCATGCGGTAAAAATAAGAGGATATATTAAAATCTAAATGATAATAAGCGTTAAGAAATATTTTAACAACTTTAGCGCCAGAATAGGGTAGCCGAAAGGCGTAGAATTTTAGTTTATATGTGGCATAAAGTTGGTTTTTTGGTCCTTTTGGGACTGTTTTTCGCGGGTGTTGGTTGTAAAACGAAAGAGACAAAGGTTGCAAAATTGCAACTGACTGAAGCAGATATGTTCCTTCGCAGGGCTTTGGTAGATCGTTTTGATTTGCTCACGCAGGCCGAAGGCCTGCACTACGCCCTGGCCATGGTGGATTCGCTTGAGCGTTTGGAAACTGTTCCCGACTGGTTGGTTTGGTGTCGCTTCGATATCAAAGGCAAGTTGGCAGAGCTTAATGGCAACTATGATCAAGCCCTGTTTGAAATAAATCAATTGTTGCGGTTTTTTGAAGAACGGGAGGCGGGTGAAAGTATGTTGATGGAGGCCTACTTCAGGCGCGGAGACATACTGATTCAAATGCGGCAATATGATCTTGCCTTTGAGGATTTTTTCAGAGGAATGGGCGATGGGAATGCATCTAAAGACGCCTGCCTAAATGCAAATTTTTATTACCGACTCGGCATGGTGAGTTATCGCCAATCGAATTTTAATGAATCTATACAATATTTCAAACGTTCGATTGCGCTCTTCGACAGCTGCGGCGATAAATATGCAGCCAAATATCGGGAACAGGAAGTAGCCAGTAACATTGGTTTATGCTACTGGCGCCTGCAGAAGTACGATTCGAGTTTGGTGTGGTACGGTACAGCCTTGATGGTTATCGGTGACTTGCCAATCCGGGGTTTGCCCGACGAAGCCAGGGCGCGAGTAGCACGATGGGTGAGCTACGGGAATAAAGGTGCGGCTTTGTATGAAAGTGGCAACTTTAAGGCTGGAAAGAAGTTTATGTATGCTTCTTACGAGTCAAATTTAGACCATGCCTACGGTGACAAAGGACATGCTGTTTTTGTGGGCAATACCCTTGCGGCGTACCTTATTCGCGAAAAAAAGCTCGACGAGGCAGCAGCCATCATCAAACGCCTAGACAGTTCCACTGCTTTGCGCCCCAATTCACCTGCGCTATTGAGCGCATTGCTTAACAAAATCAACTTTTTTGCGGCATCCGGTCAAAATGATAGCATTTGGCCTTACTTCCGACTGTATACGCTGGTAGCCGATAGCATTAAACAATACGACCGAAAGCTTATAAAACTAAACACCACACTGCTGTTGCGCGGTTTGGATAAAGATTACGCTTTGCGTGCCGAGCAACAGAAGTCAGAGGCACGTTTATACCTCAATCGGGCCATTCTAGGGTTGTTGTTGTTAGGATTGACCGTTTTGGTCGGGGTTTTTGTAACCTTAAAGCGGAGTCGCCGGCAAAACCAGCAGTTAGAAACGCTTAACAAGCAAATCAAGGACCAAAATACCGTACTCGCAGCAACTTTTGATCGGTTGAAATATGCCAACGAAGAATTGCAATTGTTGAACCAACAGCAATCGGGGCTGTTACGGGTGGTGGCGCACGACCTGCGCAACCCTTTGGCAGCCGTTCACAGCATGGGTTTGATGAAGCTAGAGGAGCCAGATCAAGACAATGAAAACCTGGACTTTTATCAGCTCGCGGTAAAGGCTTGTCGTGGCGGCCTTGACCTCATCAATGATTTGTTAGAGTCTGTGGAAATTCAGCAGCATGAAGGCCGCAAAGTGACCTTTACCCGCGTATGGTTGCATGAATTTTTGGAAGATACCAGGCGGTTAGTACAGCATTACGCTTTAGAAAAGGACATCCAGCTGCATTTTGGCTTGGTAGATCCTTCTTGGGAAGTGGAGTTGGACGTGGAACGGTTCCGACGAGCGCTCATCAACCTCATTACCAACGCCATTAAATTCAGCACACGGGGTGGTACTGTGCAGGTGCTGTGTGCCCTGCATCCCAAGGGTTTACAGCTAGAGGTAATCGACCATGGCATCGGTATAGCCCAGGAAGATATGCCGAAGTTGTTCGAGCGTTTTACGCCGGTAAAACGACCAGGCACTGAAGGCGAAAAAGCCTTTGGTTTGGGCCTCTCCATCACGCAGCACCTCCTTCAGATGCATCAAAGTGAAATAGAAGTAGAGAGCAAGCACGGCGAAGGCGCGACATTCCGCGTTATTTTGCCAGAGCAACTGCTTCACAACGGATTGGAAGCGAACTACCCAAAGTGGTGAAAGCAGCAGGTTGGTAATAGCTAATTGTTATTTACCTTTATAGCTACCTCATGCTGCTTTATGTGTCGTTATTTTCTGATTCTCCTGTTATGTGCCTTTAGTTTTTGCCACCAGGCCGATGCACAGCGGCCAAAGGTAGGATTGGCTTTAAGTGGAGGAGGTGCGAAAGGACTCGCCCACATTGGGGTGCTGCAAGCCATCGACAGCGCGGGTTTACCCATTGATTTTATATCAGGCACCAGCATGGGGGGCGTAGTGGGTGCTTTGTACGCCACCGGTTATTCAGGCAAAGCCATCGACTCTATTGCCAGGGCGGTAGATTGGAACGTAATATTTTCCACGACACCCGACATGAATCGCATTCCCGTCGACAAAAAGAAGGAAAACGAAGAGCAGGCCTTCGAAATCCGCATGAAAAACCGCAAAGTGCAGATTCCGTCGGGCATGTTGGAATCGCAAGAGCTTTGGCTGCTGCTTTCAGAATTGCTGATGCCAGCCTATGCCGTTAAGGATTTTGACCAGCTCAGCATTCCTTTTAGGTGTGTGGCAACGGACGTACTCACTGGTGATGCTGTGGTACATGCTGGTGGCAACTTGGTGTATGCTGTTCGCTCCGGTATGGCCATTCCTTCTATTTTCACCGCCATCGATTTTGAGGGTATGAAATTGATAGATGGCGGAGTAGTGCGTAATTTTCCAGTGAAAGACGTGCGAAACATGGGCGCAGAATTGATCATTGGCTGCAATGTGTCGGCGGCGAGCCTACCCGCAGATCAAATGAATTCTGCCATCAACATCTTATACCAAACCGCTTTTTTGCGTTCGTCGGAAGATTTTAAAGAAGAAGTGAAGCTGCTCGATATGTTTATTGACATTGATTTACAGCACTTTTCGGCTGGTAGTTTTTTTAGCAGCGACAGTATTTTGGTTATCGGAAAGGCGGCTGGCGACTTATACTATCCCTATTTTAAACGTTTGGCAGATTCTCTAAACGCCATAAAGAAAATGCCTTTTGAAGCTAATAGATTGCCTGCAAAGGAAAAGATTTTGATTCGGGGCATGACCATCGTTGGCTTAGAGACGACCACGAAGACGGCCTTTTTTGAGCGACTTGGCTTGCGGGCGAATTTGGCCTATACCCCATCCGAAATTTCGGAAGCCATCCGGGAGGTTTTTGCCATGCGCCTGTACAAAAGCATCACCTATGAGCTCATCCCAAATGCCGAAGGTGGCGCCAGCATCGTATTCAAAGTACAAGAACATCCGCCCGTGGGTATTTCTGGAGGTTTTCATTACAACACTTTTTCAAATATTGCCTTGCTAGCCAATTACCGCGTGGCGAATTTGCTTACCGATAAATCTGAGAGCACCGTGCGCTTGGCACTTGGCGACAACTCACATCTTATGTTGAGGCAAGAGCACTACTTGGGCAGGCGTCTCAATCATAAAATTACGGCAGCAGTGCGGCTCGATCGGGTATTTTTTCCGGAGTTTGTAGCGTACACCCAGCGACAACTTTACCGTTAAAATAGCTTTAGTGCACGCTTGCAGTACGATCGGTTGATCAAACGAAACCGCCTCACAGGGGTCGGAATCGAATACAATGCCATTAGCTGGCGACCCCGCTTTTTTGCCTTGGAAAGCAAGCGCATCGACAACGGCTATTTTTCGGCCTATTACCAATACAAACGCAACGAGCTATCAACACTTTCTTTTCCCAGCGAAGGTTTTTATGCGGACTTTAAAACAGAATTGATTTTTAATCAGAAGCCTTTTTTAGAAGAAATACGGCCTGAATCTAGCGTGGAGCAGTTTGGCGGTACGGGTTTGGGGGAGTATTTTAGGATACAATGGCGCATTGAGTCGTATCACCCCATCAACAAACGCATGAGTTGGTTTTTGAACAGCAGTGGTGGCGTCAATTTTACTACCACGGAAGCCTTGTTTAATTTTTGGAATATCGGTGGTCAAAACCAGCTGTTCCGCAATCAAATTACCTTCGCCGGTTTTCGCGAATACGCCTTGCAAAGCAATGGATTTGGCATGCTGCGGCTAGGTGTACAACGGCAAATTGCAAGTCGCTTTTTTTTACTCGGTAAAATCAATGCAGGCGCAAGTGGTCTCGAGCGTGTTGCAGTAGACTTTAATGAAGCCCTGATTTTTGCTTGGGGCAGCAGTGCCACTCTGGGTTACAGAAGTCCGATTGGCCCGGTAGATCTCTCACTCAACTACAACATCACTACCAATAGCTGGATCGGCTTGTTGAATTTGGGTTGGTGGTTTTGATTAATCGCGGCGGATGGCGAGGAGGTTTTGATACGCAAAAATCTCTTTAAACAAGAAATTTTCACCCGCAAGGGGATAAAAAGCGGAGGGCATGAGTCTAAATAAATCGTATCCCTCAAGCAATTTCTCAAAGCTGGTGAAACTGGCATGCGAGGCAATGTTCATACTGTTAAACTCAAACAGCACCATGCGAATGCGCTTGTCTGCTAACAACTGTCGCGCACCCTTTAATACCTCCAACTCAAAACCTTCTACATCTATTTTGAGCAAGTCGATGGGTTTATTACCGAATTCGGTTAGGAGACTGTCGAGTGTTTTTACCGCCACTTTGCGCACTTCATAAGCTGTTTGATGCACCTCGGTAAACACGCCTTGTTGAAAACTGGCATGCTGCGAGCCAGCTTGTCCAGCATGGTCAAACAACTCCAATTCCCCATTTTCGCTGCCTAATCCCATCTCAAAGCCTCTCCAGCGGCTATTTTGAATGTTTTTTTGAAGCTTTTGATAGGTCACCGGGTGGGGTTCAAACGAAATCACCTCTGCACTGGTGAGTCGCAAGCACAGTTGTGCAAACTGCCCTTCGTTGGCGCCTACATCGAGGATGAGTTTGGGGTTTTTGCTCCTTATAAAACGTACAAAATGAGCTTCTCCTGAGATTTCGTCAGTTTCACTGTTTAGGATGCCCATGCCGCGAATGGCCAATCGGTACAACAGTCTGTGAAACGGCATAAAAGCGGGTTTGGCAAACAAGCGGGCGTACCACTGATAAAGGTTATTGGTGAGCATCATGCTAAAATTCCAACGAAAATAAGGGATTGAAGGCAACTTTTGAAATGTTCGAGACGAATAACGCGTAAGGTGGCGCTGTGAAAGTACGGGTTGTTCGCAATTCGCGCATAAAATCGGCACGTTCTAGCCCTCAGCAGGGTATATTTGCAAACCATGTTACACACGCACAAGCTCAACGAGCTGCAGCAGCTATTGCTGAAGCCTCGCAACATTGTTATTACCACCCACCACAAACCCGACGGCGATGCCATGGGCTCTTCGCTCGGCTTGTACAACGCGCTGCAGCAGTTGGGCCATGAGGTGCAAGTGATAGTCCCAAACGATTACGGTGCTTTTTTGCATTGGATGGCGGGAGATGAAACAGTCATAGAGTTTGAAAAAGAGCCAGCGCGTGCCACCGAGCGATTGCAGGCCGCCGAACTGGTTTTTTGCCTCGATTTTAACGATCTGAAACGGATAAACGAACTTGGCGAATTGCTTCGAGTGCTGGGGATACCCACGGTGATGATTGACCACCACCTCGATCCTCCTGGCTTCGAAACGTATACCTTTCACAACACAGCAGCCTCTTCCACTTGTGAGTTGATTTATGATTTTTTGGAAGCTATAGGCCAAAAGCATTTGGTGAATAAATCGGTTGCCAGTTGTTTGTACACCGGCATTATGACCGATACGGGCAGTTTCCGTTTCGCTGCTGCCACGCCCAAGGTGCACCGTTTGGTGGCCGACCTCCTAGAGTGTGGTGCCAACCATGTGCAAATTCACCAGGCCGTTTACGACCAAATGAGTGAAAATGTATTGCGCTTTTTGGGCCATGCTTTTAGTCAGAAACTGCGGGTATTACCCCAATATCAAACCGCCTATTTTGTAATATCGGCAGCGGAAATCGAAAAATTTAAGCTCAATACAGGCGAAACCGAAGGCTTGGTGAACTACGCCCTCAACCTGCAGGGCATGCGCTTTGCCGCCTTGATCATTGACCGCACCAAGGCAGTTAAAATGTCGTTTCGCTCTAAAGACGTGGTACCAGCGAATGCCTTCGCGCGGCAGTGGTTCGAAGGCGGTGGGCATTTTAATGCAGCAGGCGGACAAAGCACCGACACCCTAGAACGCACGGAAGCCCGTTTTTTAGAGGCTTTAGAGATTTTTGGACCACAATACCTGTTGGCGTAAAGCTGAATTTCGTATTTTAGGCATCCATTGCATAAAATTTGCTTAAGTATCCCTATGAAAAAACTCCTCCTCCCGCTGCTGTTGCTTCTGGTAGCGTGTAAGCCGGAAGCTGAAAATAAGCGACTGGTAACGCCAAACGGACTCCAATATGAAATGCACGTGAACGTGGCCGAAGAAAAGGCCGTTTTGGGTGATATTTTGGTGATCGACATGCAATATGGCACAGACGATTCGCTGATTTTTGACTCCAAAAACTACGGCCGACCCGTTTACTTGCAAGTTACCAATCCTGCCTATGCCGGCAGCATGGAAGAAGGCTTGGTGCTCTTAGGCGCTGGCGATTCTGCCACTTTTTATCTCTCCGCCGACTCGGTTTACAACCGCATATTTAACCTGCCGTTGCCTCTAGGCATCAAGCCGGGCAGCGAAATGGTGTTTCATATTGGGGTGCTGGCCGTGCGCAACGAAGACCGGGATCTTGAGAAATTCCTGTTTAATCAAGGCATCAGTGATACCGCTCGCAACTCGGGCTTAATCATTTCTCGCAAGCTCGAGGGCAAGGGAAGAACGGCCGTTTCCGGTAAAAAAGTGACGGTACATTACGCCGGAACCTTACTCGATGGCACCAAATTCGACAGCTCACGCGAGCGCAACGAGCCTTTTACCTTTGTTTTGGGGGAAGGCCAAGTGATTCAAGGTTGGGAAGAAGGCATTGCTTTGCTTCGCGAGGGGGATGTGGCTCGGTTGATCATTCCTTCTTACCTGGCTTATGGGCCTAAAGGTGCTGCAGGGGGCTTGATTCCACCTTATGCCACGCTTTTGTTTGATGTGGAAGTATTGAAAGTAGAATAAGCAAGGTTAAAAACGGTCTAGGCACTGCCTTTGGGGATGCTGAAGCAGCTCGTGCAGCGCTCGTGAGTGGAACTGGAATTCAACCGCGCGCAGCAAAAAAATCGTTGAGCAGCTTATCGGCCAGCACTTCGGATATTTTGCGGTAAGATTCAACGGTCCAGCCAGCCACATGCGGACTCAGCAGCACCCTCGGGTGTGAAAAAAGCTGCTCCATAAGGCCTTTGTCCCACTGATTGGGCTTTTCGTTTTCTAATACATCCAAACAAGCGCCGGTAAGCTGACCTGCTGCAAGCGCCGCCACCACGTCCTCCAAGGCTACAATTTCGCCCCTAGCGGCATTTACCAGCACCAATGGCTTTTGAAAGGCACTCAGGAAACGGGCATTTACCATGCCGCGACTTTCCTTGGTGAGCGGCAAGTGTAAGCTCAGGATGTCGGCGCGCTCAAACAAGGCCTCTAAGGCTACTTCTTTGGCCACCTCTCCCCCAAAACCCCGCTTGTACTTGTCGTATGCCAGCACTTCGCAGCCAATACCGTGCAACACACGTGCCGTGGCAGCGCCGTTGTTTCCGAAACCAATGATGCCCACTGTTTTGCCGTGGAGCTCGATGCCTCGGTGGGCTTCGCGGTTCCAGTGGCCACTGCGAACGTCGGCATCGCCCTCACGTAATTTGTTGAACAAGCTCAACAGCATGCCAGCCACATGTTCGGCAACCGCTTGGCGGTTGCCCTCTGAGGCATTGTAAAGTCGGATGTTTAGTTGTTGGGCGGCGCCTTCGTCTATGTTATCGAGACCAGCGCCCGCCCGGGCAATGAATTGCAGCTTATTACAGGCCGCAAGTAGTGCTCCCGTTATTAGAATTTTGGTGCGAATAACCAAACCTTGGTAGGCCGGTAAGGTGGTGGCAATGGCCGTTGAAGGGATGTCAGGTTGATAATCGACTTCTACAAAGGGTAAAGTCGCTAGTTGCTGCAGCAATACCGGATGCACATCGTCAACCACTAAGATGCGAAAGGGCTCACTTGCCGCCATAAATGCTGCGGGTTAAGTCTATAAAATCTGCTACGCTTAACTGCTCAGCCCGCTTGCTGAGCACCTTCATCTCGTCTACATACTCGTCTGGCAACACCGGCTTGAGGGCGTTGCTGAGCATCTTGCGGCGCTGGTTGAAGGCGGTTTTGACCACTCGAAAGAGGTCTTCAGTTTTGCAATTGGGACTGTTCGGCAGACGCTGCAAACGAATTACGCCCGATTTTACTTTGGGCGGGGGGTTAAATACCCCTTCGTTTACGGTAAACAAATATTCAGTATGGAAAAAAGCTTGGGTAAGCACGCTGATGATGCCATATACCTTGTTGCCATGACCTGAACAAATGCGCTGAGCTACTTCTTTTTGAAACATACCGGTCATTTCGGGTACCCGATCGCGGTGTTCGATGACCTTAAATACAATTTGCGTGCTGATGTTGTAGGGGAAGTTGCCCGTAACCGCCACCTGTTCTTTGCTGAGGTAGGCGGGGTCAATCTTCAAAAAATCCCCAATAAAATCGGAGCTATGATAGCCTTTTTGTTCGATGAGGTGATCGATACTTTCTTGGTCAACTTCCGATAGAATGAGCTGGTAATCGTGCTCTTTGAGGTATTGGGTGAGCATGCCAGTCCCGGGACCTACTTCAATAACCGTTTTGTAATCGCCATAACCAGTAAGGGTGTTGGCAATGCGCTTGGCGGTGTTGTGGTCGGTTAAAAAATGTTGACCGAGCTTTTTTTTGGGTCTGACCTTGATATTCACCGCACAAAAATAAGCGATTACGGGCTATTGCCAGCATTTATTACTGGATGAGGAAGGTGCCGCTTACCACCGCGGTAATTTCTTTTTCAACTGAGCTGGCATCGTTCATGCCGTAGTCAGAAATGATGTTGGTGTTGGGTGGTGTGATTTGCAGCACGCCCATGCGAGCGCCAGTGAGTGGACCAAGCTTGCGGCCTGTGGAGGCAGCGATGCGCGCTGCACGTTCCATGGCGTCTTTAGCGGCCTCCGCCTGGATTTCAATTTTGAGATCGGCCAATCCACTGTAGTAAAATTGGGTTTGTACGTCGGTAATTTGGATTTTTTGCTCAATCAAACCGCTGAGGGCAAACGACACGGCCTCAATTTTTTTTACATCAGCGTTAAATACCTGAAAACGCATTTCGTACACAAAAGCGCGAATGCCTGTCTCTTCGCCCATGCTGTTGTAGTTGTAAAGGGTGTAATTGCTGGGCGGAAACAGTTTTACAGCCTGCGGTTTGAAACCCGCTTTTTGTAGAAAATCCAGCAACATAGGCTGCTGTACTTGCAAGAGGCGGTAGGCTTCTACTTGACTGGTCTGCTCCACACGCAAGGCTGCGCGCACCACGCCGCGGTCGGAGGTGAGCAGGCGTTTGGCCGAGCCGGTTACCTGAATGGTTTGGTTCGATTGGCTGTTCTGCTTCCAAGTGTTGGTGAAAATCAGGGTGGAGGCAAGTATGCCCGCGGTAATAATAAGCGCGTTGTATAAAGTTGTTTTGCCAGACATAAAGCTGTTTTTTGGGTTGGATAGGCTCCTTAAAAAAACAAAGGTAGGCAAAATCACTGCTCCCTAAGCGGGCTAAGTTGGCGCCATTTTTCGGACCCTAATAGTGTCGGAGGCAGGCAAAATAGCGTATTCGCTACGCTCCTTTGAGGCACTTCATCCGAAAAAAACGGGGTAAAAAAAGAACCCTTGAACTTCGCAGTCCAAGGGTCAACCAAACTAAACCTATGAAAAACTACCAACTTTCGCTGGTATGTCTTGATCTACTAACGAAAAGCTAATCTCTTTAGTTTCCTAACGAGGTATTTTCTTCGTACTTGGTTCCGCACCGATACATAGTACATTACCGGAACCAATACCAATGTTAAAAAAGTGGCGAAGGAGAGTCCAAAAATAATGGTCCAGCTCAAAGGTCCGAAGAAGGTAACGCTATCCCCACCAAAAAATATTTTAGGATTGAGCTCAGTGAACAAGGAACCGAAGTCGATGTTTAAGCCCACAGCCAAGGGAATCAGACCCAATATGGTTGAAAAGGCGGTGAGCATTACTGGCGTCATCCTGATTTTGCCGGCTTGTATGATGGCTTCCTTCAAGCCGGTTCCTGGTTTTTTGAGCATTACATCGATGTATTCTACAATGAGGATGCCATTTTTAACCACGATGCCGGCCAGGGCTACGATGCCGATGCCTGACATAACTACCGACATGTTCATGCCTGTGATGATAAATCCGAGCAGTACGCCAATGATACTTAACAAAATCTCACTTAATATAATGAGTGTTTTGTTGATGGAGTTGAATTGGATGATCAAGATCATAAATATTAAACCTACGCTGATCAAAAGTGCATTAGAGAGGAAGCGTCCAGACGCTGCTTGTTCCTCTTGTTCACCTGTCATGGCGATGCTGTAGCCTTCCTGCACGTCAAACTTGGATGATCAAAATCATAAATATTAAACCTACGCTGATCAAAAGTGCATTAGAGAGGAAGCGTCCAGACGCTGCTTGTTCCTCTTGTTCACCTGTCATGGCGATGCTGTAGCCTTCCTGCACGTCAAACTCCAAGATGGATTTATTGATTTCTGCCACCACTTGGTTGGCCGTGAAGCCGCCTAACACGTTGGAGCTGATGGTAACCACGCGCTTTTGGTCTTTGCGCTTGATAGAGCCGTAGCTATTGGTGTACTCGATGTTGGCCACCGAAGAAAGCGGAATCTGGCGGATGGCACCCCCGGCGTTCATGTCGCGGTAGGTGATGCGCGCGTTGATGAGGCGATCCACATTCTTGCGATTTGCTTCGTCATAACGCAGTTGAATCGGTATTTCGTCGTTGGCATCTCTAAACTTGCTGACTTCTTTGCCGAAGACGGCGGCGCGAATCTCAGAACCAATTTGGGCGGTGCTCAAGCCTTCACGCTGCGCTCGTTCTCGGTCGATGGCAATCAGCAACTCAGGTTTGCTGGCCTCTAGATCACTTTTGAGCTCTTCCACACCAGGAATGTCGAGCGAGTCGAGGTACTGTTTGAGGCCGGAAGCAATCTGACCAAGTACTTTAAAATCGTCGCCGCTCACTTCAATGTTGATGGGTTTGCCGGTAGGAGGGCCGTTCTGCTCTTTATCTACGGAAATTTCAACACCAGCAATGCCTTTTACAGCCTCCCGAATTTCATCGAGCACGGGTTGGGTTTCGGCCCCGTCGCGTTTCGCAAATTCTACGAAAGCTACAGTTACTTTGCCCTTGTTGGGTGCCGCAGCACGGTCGCCTGCCATGGGGTCGCCTGCACCGATGGTTACGTTGGCAATCACCGACTCTACCAAAGGATTGTCAATGCCAATGACTTTGGCCACGCGGGTTTCTACCACCCGGGTGATGCTGTCGGTATGGTTTTGATCGCTACCAACTGGGGTAGTGATGTACACGTACACAAAATTCGGGTTGCCTTGCGGAAAGAAGTCTACTTTCAGTCGGCCGACTTGGGATGCCCATGCGGTCAAAAACAGGGTGCCGACAAATACGGCTGCCGTGCCGCTTAAAATCCAGCGGGGATTGGTACCACGAAGGGCCCAACGCAACAGCCTTTCGTAGCCACCTTGCACTTTCGGCCAGCGATTTTCTTGGAAATTAAGGATAGCAGGTGTGAGTACATAACGGTTGAGCCACAAGATTCCAACTATAAAAAGTAGGAAGTTGCCAATGCCTGGCGAAGCTAACAGGTGCGCAACAACGGCGGCAGCTGCAAAGCCAAACGAAAGGAGGACGAGGGAGCGCTTTTTGCGTTTTTTCTCAACAGCACCAATGTTTTTGTGCTCGGGCTTCATAAACTGCACGGCAAAAACCGGGTTGATGATGTAGGCTACAAAAAGAGATGCAGTGAGGGTTAGGATGAGGGTGATGGGCAAAAAGTACATGAACTTTCCAACCACACCACTCCAAAAAGCCAATGGCAGGAAGGGGGCAATGGTGGTTGCAGTACCTGCTAAAACGGGTAAGAAAATTTCTCCAGCAGCCATCTTGGCGGCTTTGTCGATTTTTCTGCGACCGTTGCCATACAATCGATGGATGTTTTCGACCACCACAATGGCATCGTCCACCACCACGCCAAGGGCCATGAGGAGCGAGAAGAGCACAATCATGTTCATGGTAAAGTCGATGCTCGGCATAAATAAGAAGGCGAGGAAGCTCGAAAGGGGTACTGACAAGCCTACAAACATGGCATTGGTGGTGCCCATGAAGAACATCAGCACCAAGGTTACGAGCACAAAACCAATGATGATGGTGTTGGTGAGGTCATGCACCGTGGTGCGGGTAAAGGTGCTCTGGTCGCCCGTTACTGTAACTTTGAGCTCCTTAGGCAACTTTTCGCTCTGTTTTTTAAGCAACAAACGGATGTCATCGGCCGTGGAAATGAGGTTTTCGCCCGAACGCTTGATGACGTTGAGGGTGATTACGTTTTCGCCATTTAAACGAGCAAAGGATTCCTTTTCCTTGAAGCCATCGGTAATGGTGGCGATGTCGCGCAGGTACACGGGCGTGCCGGGCATGGAAGTAACAATGATGTTGTCGAGTTCGCTTACAGCCTTGAACTCACCCGCTATGCGAATGGCGCGTTTCATTTCGCCAGTATTGATGCTACCACCCGAAAGGGTCATGTTTTCGTACTTGATGGCGCGCTCAATATCGTCCATGGTGATTTTGGCAGCTTGCATTTTGTACATGTCTACATCCACCTGTATTTCGCGCTCAAGGGCGCCTACGAGGTCCACGCGGTTCACCGAGCTTACGCCTTCAATCACATCTTTGAGGACGTCGGCGTAGTCCTTGAGCTTGGCTAAATCGATTTTTCCAGACAAATTGATGAACATGATAGGAATCTCCGATAAATCGACTTCGAGTACCGTCGGCTCTTGTGGGAGGTCGTTGGGCAAGTCCGAACGGGCTTTGTCAACGGCATCTTTTACCTTTTGCTTGGCCTCGGTTACGTCTACATCGGTGTCAAACTCTACAATGACGTTCGAAAAGTCTTGCAGCGAGTTGGAAGTGAGCTTTTTGATACCGGATATGCCCTTGATCTCTTTTTCTATGGGCTTGGTCACCAGGTTTTCCATGTCAGCAGGCGAAGTACCTGGGTACACGGTGCTGACGTATATGGTGGGGATTACAATTTCGGGGAACTGCTCCTTAGGAATGGAGTTGTACACCGAGAAGCCAGCCAGGGTGATGATCGCCGTTAGGATGAAGATGGTAATCCTGTTGTCGATGGCCCAACTGGTAGGTCCAAATTCTTTGAATGGTTTTAAGTCGTTCATTTCCTTAAATGGGGCTTAGAAGCGGATTTCCTGACCTTCGTTGAGGTCGGCATAACCCACGGTGATGAGCTTGTCGCTGGTGGTGAGGCCAGCGGTGATTTCGGTGCGTGAGGCGTAGGTTTTACCTGTACTTACTACCCGTCGGAGGGCTATCCACTGCTTGTCTTTTTGCTCGGCAACCATCACAAAATTACCCGTTTCAGAGCGCTGAATGAGGTTGATGGGGACAGTAATGGCCGAATCAACCGCATAGTCGTTGATGCGCAATACTACAATCATGTTCGGATTGTAGGTGGCATTGCGGGTATCCAAATCAGTCTCTACACGAAAGGTACGGTTCAGTTGGTTGATGGTTTTGGCTACATAACTTACCGTGGCTGGTGATTCTTTGTCGTAGTCTTTGAAGTACAACAGCACATCGTCGCCTTGTTTAACTTTCGACATATAAGACTCAGCAAGCTCCGCTACCACGCGCATGTTGTTGTAGTTTACGACTTTGAAGGCGGGCAGGCCCGGACTAACGGCCTGACCCAGCTTTATATTTACCTCGTCTACAACGCCGGCCACGGGTGCAGTTAGGCGGGTCATATTGAGTTGGGTTTGCAAGGTTGCCATGCGGCCTGCTAAGCTTTCTTTTTGGTTTTTGGCTTGTAAGTATTGTACTTCAGAACCTATTTTTTGTTTCCAAAGGTTTTCTTGCTTGATGAATAGCTGCGCAGCGAAGTCGTATTGCGTTTTAAGCTCCTCCATAGAGCGCTTGAGCAGGTCGTTGTCGAGCTCCGCCAATACGGCACCTTTAGCTACTTTGTCGCCAGCTTTTACGTTGATGCTGCGCACAATGCCCATACTTTGGGCAGTGGCGTCTAAATTCTCGCGGGCGTCTACCCGTCCCTGTACTTCGAGGTAGGTTTTGAAGGGACCAATAGCCACCGCTTTTACCACCACCTGCTTGCTGCTGGGAGGCAGCTCCCCGCTGCCCGTGAGCTCGGTTTCGAGCTGTTTGATTTGTACGGCCAGCTCGGCTTGCTGTTTTTTGAGGTCTTCTAATTGTGCAGCTTTATCAGAGGTGGCCTCTGTGTTGCAAGCAGTGATGCCCATGAGGGCAATGACTGCGAAAATGGATGTTCGTAACATATAAGGTTGGTGTCGTTTTTATTTGAGTAGGAGCTGTCCTTTGGCTTTTTCGAGCTCAACTTTGGCGATGAGCAATTCGTATAAGGTATTGTAATAGTTGGCCTGAGATTCTCGAAAGCCAGCTTCTGCATTGATCACTTCGAGGTTGGAGCCTACACCTTCTTGGTATTTGATGCGACTCACGCGCAATACTTCGGTTGAAAGCTCCAGGTTTTGTGCTTGCACTTGTATGGCTTCGTAACTGTTACGCAACGCAATAGCGGCTTGACTCGATTGCAGGGTGATGGCTTTGTTGAAATCGAAGATGTTGTTGTCTGCTTTCTCGATCTCAATACGTTTCTGTTGGGCTTGGTAGCGCTTGGTAAAACTGTCGAAAATGCTCCAGTTTACACCAATACCTATCGAACCGTAGGCGAACCAACTGCCGCCTGGATCGAGTACTTGGTCGAAGTTATTAGCACCTGCCAAGGCACCTCTCGAAGCTTGAATGCCGATAGACGGTAAGTAGCCCGCTTGGATGTTTTTGAGCTCGAGTTTGGTGGCAGCTTTTTGGGTTTGTAGCAGCTTCATTTCGGGGCGGTCCATCGGATTTACGTTCGTTTGGTTGAGTATGTTTTCGTCAAAGGCAATTTCACGCAGTTTGTCGCTGAGCACAAACGTTTGGTCGAGTGGGTAGCCCATCTGGAACTTGAGCAACAACAGGCTGATTTCGTCGAAACGGTTGATTTTATCGCGCTCCACGGCCAAGTTGTTGCGTTGAACCTGCAAACGGTCAAGGTCTATTTTTTCGATAAAACCATTGGCGAACATGGCTTTCATTTCGTATAAAGTGCTGTCGAGTTGCACCAAAGAGACGTCGAGTAAGTCTTTACGTTCCATGTTTACCAACACGCCATAATAAGCTTTTTTTACGTTTTCGACCACTGCTACCTGGGTCATTTCAGTTGAACGTGCAGCTAAATCGCGGTAAGTTTTGGCTGCCTGCAAGCCTACAATGTAGGAGCCGTCGAACACCAATTGGTTGAGGTTTACCGCGGCATTGCCACCATATTGGGGCTGAAATTCCAAGGCTATCGGTTCGCCCACGGGTGCATTGGGATTAAAAATGGACCCGTCAGGAATAATGACTCGCTGAATGATGTAGTTGTTGTTGACGCCGTAAGAGGCGGTTATTTTTGGAAAACCGATGGTGGTGATTTCGCGCACTTTCATTTTTGCGATGCGTTCATCGAGCTGGGCATTTTTAGCCTTGGCGTTGTTTTGTAGCGCGTAGTCAACGGCTTCTTTTAAAGTGAAGCTGCTTTGTGCCTGAACGAAGCTGCTTCCGAGTAGGAAAAGCAGCAACATAGTTTGGAAGCGTGTAAATTGGTACATTAGGATGGTGTATGAATGGATTGGTCTAATAAAGGGGTGCTGGCCATTAATTTATCAAGTTCCTTGAGTCCTTTGGCAGTGGCCAATCCGCGTATAAAGGTGATCATGATGGTGGAGAGAATGCTGCGAACCGGCTTGTTGGTTTGGGAGAAACTGCCGGGGTCTAAAATTAAATTGAGGTGCTGCAGGTGCATGTGGGTGGCAATGGCTATATCCACATCCGCTCGAAACAAGCCTTCGCTGACGCCGCGGCGCAGGTTGTTAGATACTTCTTGAAAAATAACGGTGTTGCGAAAGGTTTCGAAGGTGGACCAAATATCGCCGTAGTATTTGCGCAAATCGAAAATGAAACCGGGCGTAATTTTATCCATACGGTCCATGCCCAAGCTTGCAATCACAAACATTTCTTCAATGGCGTTGCTGCTGTCTTCCTTAGCCTGCTGCATTTCTTGGTGGTGGCAAGCAAAAAAATCCGACATCATGGCCTTGAGCATGGTTTTTTTATCGGGGAAATGGGTATAAATGGTCCTTTTAGACATTCCCAATTGCCCGGCGATGTCGTCCATCGTCATGCTTTTGATACCGTAGCGGAAAAATAAATCCCGGGTGCGGTCGAGTAATTGTCTAACTTGTTCTAACATGTGAGCGCAAAACTACGGAAACTATTTGTACGTAAATAGTTTCCTGCGTAGCTTAATTGTTAAATAAATCTAAGTATTGGGAAGTGCAACGGGAATCGAGCAAAAAGCAAACGCATGCAGCAGTAACTCGGGGACCACACAATAAGTTTTAGATGGTCAAAGCCTGCTGGCCTTTTCCGGTCATTTATCCCTATTTTTACGCTGTGAAAACCTTATTTTCTTCTGATTTTACACTGGGCATTTTGGGTGGCGGTCAGCTAGGCAAAATGTTGCTCTACGATACGCGCCGGCTCGACATCCGCACCCGGGTGCTTGACCCTTCGCCCGATGCTCCCTGTGCCTTGGCTTGCAACACGTTCGTGCAAGGCGATTTGATGGATTACGATACGGTATTGGCGTTTGGTCGCGACTGTGACGTCATCACCATCGAAATTGAACATGTTAATACCGATGCTCTGCGGGCACTAAAAGCCTTGGGCAAGCAGGTACATCCCGATCCGGAGGCTTTGGCCATTATCCAAGACAAAGGCATACAGAAGCAATTTTACTTGCAAAAAGGTTTTCCAACCAGCGCTGCTAGTTTTTATCCGGGCATCGTAACCTTGGAAGATGCCGTGCGGGAAGGCCGTCAAGCCTTGCCTTTTGTGTGGAAATCGACCCGCTTTGGCTACGATGGCAAGGGGGTGAAGGTGATTCGCAGGGTGGAAGATCTTGAAGGCCTGCCGCACGTAGCTTGCTTGTGTGAGGAATGGGCACAGATTGCAGCAGAAATTGCCGTTATAGCCGCTCGGAATTCCCAAAATGAGATACGCTGCTTCCCAGCTTGCGAAATGGTGTTTCATCCCGAAGCCAATTTGGTGGAGGAAGTGGAGTGCCCGGCGAGTGCCGCTCCGCATTTTTTGGCGGAGGCGGAAGTGCTAGCCACCCGCCTCGTCCGTGAATTGAACCTTTGTGGCTTGCTGGCGGTGGAGTTTTTTATCACCACCGATGGCCGTTTGTTGGTGAATGAAGCGGCACCTCGCCCACACAACAGCGGACATTTCACCATCGAAGCCTGCCACACTTCCCAATACGAGCAGCATTTGCGTGGCATTTTGGGCTTGCCGCTGGGCGACCCTGCCCTGCACAGTCCGAGTGTGATGGTAAACCTGGTAGGTGCTGAAGGCCACAGCGGCGACGTTTATTATGAAGGTACCGAAGCCATCATGGCCATGGATGGGGTGTATTTACATGTATATGGCAAAAAACAAACCCGTCCCTTCCGCAAAATGGGACATGTAACGATAGTGAGAAACGATTTATCAGCGGCCAGAGCTTTAGCCAAAGCCGTACGACAGCATTTAAAAGTAATCAGCAAATGACGCAAGCCAAAGTAGGAATTATCATGGGCAGCAGCAGTGACTTACCCATTATGAAAGAATCCGCGCTCGTTTTAGAAGAGCTGGGTGTGGGCTATGAACTTACCGTTGTTTCGGCGCACCGTACGCCAGAGCGTCTGGTGGAATATGCCCAAAAAGCCGTTGGCAAAGGATTCGAGGTGATCATTGCAGGCGCAGGAGGCGCTGCTCATTTGCCCGGCATGGTGGCTTCAATTACGCCTTTGGCAGTGATTGGCGTGCCGATCAAGTCGAGCAACAGCATTGACGGCTGGGATTCGGTATTGTCGATTTTACAAATGCCAGCAGGAGTGCCAGTAGCTACCGTGGCTTTGAACGGCGCTCGCAATGCCGGTATTTTGGCCGCGCAAATTGTGGCCTCCCATGACGCGGTGGTGATGCAACGGGTGCGGGAGTTCAAAGAAAAGCTGCGCGAAAAAGTGATCGAGGATGCCCAAGACTTGGAAGCACGTGGCTGGCGCGACTTTTTGAAGGGCCACGACTAG
>Ga0209284_10001830_pt1 | contig 31222 bp, 21 predicted proteins | sample FRY03_FD_187211 | JGI IMG/M metagenome (GOLD analysis project Ga0209284, IMG submission 187211) | Freshwater microbial communities from Lake Fryxell liftoff mats and glacier meltwater in Antarctica - FRY-03 (SPAdes) (version 2) | ecosystem: Environmental > Aquatic > Freshwater > Ice > Glacier...
ATCCCTCTATTTCTCCGGATGGTCAGTGGGTGGCTTTTACTAATCAGGGTGATATTTTTGTAGTTTCATCGAGTGGTGGAACAGCGCAGCAACTAACCCAACATGCTGCGCATGATTATAAGCCCGTATGGAGTCTAGATTCCAAACAAATTGTTTTTGCAAGCAACCGCCACGGCAATTTTGATGTGTTTTTGGTGAGTAAAGATGGTGGCTTGCCCAAGCGCTTGACTTATCATTCTTCCAACGATATACCTTATAGCTTTTCGCCTGATGGCAAACATGTATTATTTTTATCCTCGCGCCTGGATCATGTGAATTCGGTTCAATTTCCTTACGGTGGTTTGGGCGAATTGTATCAAGTACCTGTGGAGGGCGGTTGCGAAAAACAATACTTCACGGTGTGTGCTGAAGACATCAATTTCAATGCGGACGGTAGCCTAATGGTATTCCACAACAGAAAGGGCTACGAAGACCCATGGCGCAAACATCAAACTTCATCTATTGCCCGAGATTTGGTTCTGTATAATGTAGCAAAAAAGTCATTTAAAACGATTTCAAATTTGTCGCTTGAGCATCGGAATCCGATTTTTGTGGGAGGCAATAACATTGTTTTTCTGAGTGAAAAATCGGGCTCGTTCAACATCTGGCAGGGCAGTGTGGATGGTGAATTGCACGGCAAACAGTTGACTTCATTTAAACATCATCCTGTAAGGTTTTTAAGTGCCGCCAAAAACGGAACATTGTGTTTTGGCTACCACGGCAAGATTTTCACGATGGCGCCCAATGGGGAGCCAAAAGAACTGAATATCAGTATCAAAAAAGATCAAGTGCGCAACGATTTGGATTTTCAAAAAGTGAGTTCTGCAAGTGGAGATTTTTCTCTTTCATCAAATGAGAAAGAAATTGCCTTTATCTTCAAAGGCGATGTTTTTGTGACCAGCGTGGATTATGCTACAACGAAACAAATCACGAAAACTCCAGAGCAGGAACGCAATGTTCAATTCAGTCCAGACGGGAAGAAATTGGTATATGCATCTGAGCGCAACAAGTCATGGAACATTTATGAGACAAAACTTACGGGCGATAAGCAGGAAACATTCTACAATTCCTTCGGTTTCGAGGAAAATACCTTGGTTGCAAACACCGATGAAACTTTTGATCCAAAGTATTCTCCTGACGGAAAAGAAGTGGCATTTTTGAGCAATCGAACTACGATTCAAGTAATCAACTTGGCCAGTAAAGCCATTCGCACCGTAATGCCGGGCACTTTCAGTTATTCCTATTCTGATGGTGATCAGTATTTTACTTGGTCTCCCGATTCTAAACATATTTTAGCTGAATTTTTCGAATTTGGTAGATGGAGTTCAGATATAGGTCTTTTCGACGTTTCAGCCACTTTGAAATACATCAATTTAACTCAAAGCGGCTATGGAAACGGCAATGCCAAGTTTGCCATGAAAGGTGAAATGATTTATTATTCAACGGACAAATACGGCTACCGTTCGCATGGTTCTTGGGGCAGTATGAATGATGTGGAGGCGATTTTTCTTACGGTGGATGCTTACAATAAATTCACCATGACCGAGGAAGAATATGCCGAGTGGAAAGAGCAAGAAAAAGCGAAAAAGAAAGCTGCTGAAAAAGACAAAGAATCTGAGCCTAAAGGCAAAGGCAAAGGCAAATCGAAAAATGACGATGAAAAGCCAAAAGATGAAGTCGTTAAACCCATTCAAATTGACACTTTTGGTTTGATGAATAGAAGGTTGCGCCTCACGGTTCATTCCTCTTTTTTGGGTGATTTCTTGCTCAATGATGAAGCCACCGAGTTGTATTATCAAGCTCGATTCGAAAAAGGGTACGACCTTTGGAAATCAGAATTGAAAAAGGACCGCGAGACCAAAATCATAAAGAAGTCTTCTGGCGGCTCGCAATTGGTTTGGGACAAAGAGGAGAAAAACTTGTTCTTCTCATCAGGAGGTAAATTGGAGAAGTTTGACCCATCTACCTCAAAATCAACGGGTATTGAAATTGATGCTGAGATGTATTGGAATGCTGCGGCTGTCCGTGCTTATATGTTTGAACATGCTTGGCGTCAGGTGCGCGAAAAGTTCTATTTAGAAGATTTGCATGGTGTAGATTGGGTTTTTTACAAAAAGGAATATGAGCCCTTTTTGGCCGACATCAACAATGGATTTGATTTTGCCGAAATGTTGTCTGAACTTTTGGGTGAATTGAACGCTTCTCACACAGGAGCGCGCTATCGTCCAAGCGGACAGGCAGGCGATGACCAAACGGCTGCATTCGGTTGCTTTTTCGATGAAACCCACAATGGCGACGGGATAAAAATCGTGGAAATCATGTTGGGCAGTCCGCTCTTGGCCAACGGGAAGATTAAAGCGGGCGCCATCATTGAGAAAATCAATGGGCAGCTCATCAAAGCGGGCGAGAATTACTTTCCTTTGTTGAACCGCTTGGTTGATAAACGTACACAGATTTCATTTTTCGATCCTGCTTCTGGTGAACGTTGGGACGAGATTCTAAAACCCATTTCTTTAGGTGATGAGCAGGACTTAGCCTACCACCGTTGGGTGAAACGCTGCGAAGCAATGGTTGAAAAACTTTCTGGCGGTCGCATTGGTTATGTGCATGTGCGCGGCATGAATTCAGCAAGTTTCAGAGATGTTTTTGACCGCGCGTTGGGTAAATTACACAAGAAAGAAGCTTTGATTGTGGATACCAGGTTTAACGGTGGGGGTTGGTTGCACGATGATTTAGCTACTTTCTTGAGCGGAAAAACCTACATGACTTTTGAACCTCGCGGTCAACGCAATATGGGGGGTGAACCGATTTGGAAATGGCAAAAACCGAGTGTTGTATTAATGAGCGAGGGCAATTATTCTGATGCCCATTTGTTTCCGGCTGCTTATCAATCATTGGGAATTGGTAAGCTCATTGGAATGCCTGTTCCGGGGACAGGCACAGCGGTTTGGTGGGAAACCATGATGGATGGAGAAACAACTTTTGGAATACCACAAATTGGTATGCGCAGTGTGAAATACGACCATCTTGTAGAAAATCAACAACTCGATCCGGATATTAAGGTGGATTTGGAATACAATGATTTCATCAATGGTAAAGATGCTCAGTTGGAAAGAGCGGTGCAAGAAATGATGAAATAGTTCAGAAATTGTTGAAGAAATAAGATTGATTTGTAGAGCAGAAAAAAGATTACTTTTACAAGAAACAAACCACGCAATCTTTAGAGCCTATTTTATGAAAAATATCTATACTTTAAAACTGTTCTCTCTGTTGATGATGTTTTCAATTTCTGTTTCTTTACATGCCCAAATTTCGGTTTTGGCTTCAGATTTTGCTGGAAAAGGAGATACAGTTCGTTTTTCAAACAGCAATAATTTCTTTAACAATTATGCCTCATCAGGTGCCGATTTTGTTTGGGACTTTTCTAATCTCAATCCTCAGGGACAAACGTTGGTGAATCATTTTAGTGTAGATGATGCAGATATTTTGACCCAATCGCTTTTTGGAAGCACGGTAATTCCAAAGTATCGAGCAACGTATTTTTTACCTGCCCGTGAATTGCCTTTAGCTACTCTAAGTGGATTTTTAAACCTTCCTATAGACGAGATTTATCGTTTTTACCGCAAAACTAATGCTGAAATGACGGTGATCGGTTTGTCTATTTCTGCCATGGGCTTTGGAATTGGAGAACGTGCAGATTCGATTGAAATAGCTTATAAATATCCTATGATTTTTGGGCAAACATACAGCTCAGAGGGCTCAGTAGATTTGAACTTGTCTGCTTTTGCTCCTTTTCAATTGAAACAATTCCGCACAAGAGAAAGCGAAGTTGATGGATGGGGAACAATAACAACGCCTTATGGCACTTTTGAATGTTTGAGAATTCACCACATCATCAATGAGTTTGACTCTATTTTCTTGGATGCTGGAACTGGTCCGACTTGGATTCCAATTCCAATTCCTACCATCCACGAGTATGAATGGTGGGCAAAAGAACAGTTGGGGCCTATTCTTAAGGTGAAAGCTAATGAGATTTTTGGTTTTGAATTGGTGAATGAAGTTTTGTATCGAGATATTTATCGTGAAGAATTGAATGTAGCTGTTGCTGATTATACCCAAGATGTAATTCGCGTTTACCCAAACCCGAGTAGCAACTCTTTGCAAATTTTCGGTGTGAATTCATCAACAAAGTATGAGATTCTAACTTCTAGCGGACAAATAGTAGCTGGGGGAAGATATACTGACAATATCGATATTCGAAGATTAAATGCTGGCGTTTTTTATATTCGTTTGACACTAGAAGACCAGTCGCAGCGTTTGCTTCGTTTTGTGAAACAATAATTTTCTATCCAAAATTTGCTAGACTCAAAAAATGATTGTATTTTTGTCAAAAACATGATAAAAATTCTGTCATTATGATTGGTCATAACATGAAATTGCTACGAAAAAGAGCAAGTAAATCGCAAGAGGAGTTGGCTCAAGAACTGGGTTTAACGAGGTCTTCTTACAGTGGATACGAAAATGGTGTCGCTGAACCAAATATTTCTACTTTAAGTAAAGTAAGTCATGTTTATGGCATCACTTTAGATGATTTGGTACACAAAGACTTTTCTAAATATACAGAAAATGAGTGGCAAGTGATCGACAAAGGAGTTTACACAGACATTAAAGGGAGCAAGTTGCGCGTGCTTACTGCCATGGTAGACTCGAACAACGACGAACTCATCGAAATGATTCCGCAGGCTGCGCGAGCAGGTTATGTTGCTGGTTATTCCGACCCAGATTATATTAAAGTGTTGCCAACTTTTTCTTTGCCGTTTTTATCTAAGGAGAAGAAGTATCGCTCTTTCCCGATAGAGGGGGATAGCATGCCTCCCGTTTCTCACGGATCATTTGTGACCGGTGAGTTTATTCAAAATTGGACAACTATAAAAAGTGGAACTCCCTGCATTGTTGTTACCAAAAATGATGGTATTGTGTTCAAAACAGTCAATAACCTTTTGGATACGGAGAAGTCCTTGCAATTGTGCTCAAGCAATCCACTATATCCACCATACATGGTTCACGCCAATGAAATTCTGGAAGTGTGGAAATTTGTAAACTACATCGCCAAAGAATTACCAGATGTGAAAGTCGCAGAAAGTGCCTTGGTACAATCTGTTCGAGAAATGCAACGCGAAGTTAGCGAATTGAAGCATTTGGTGAGGAAATAGGGGAGATGTGATTCATCTAATGCATTTATTGGGAGCGCACTTCAATTATCATTGGAGTGATCTGTTGACAAGGCTTAAAGGTATTAGGCATTAGCCGAAATTCAAAATATAAATTCGGCTAATGCCAGAAACAAGGTAAGAACTTTTCTATAAAAATTCTTGCCATTGAAAAAGATTCAGGATTTGTGATAAATGGATTTTAACTTACCTTTTCACAATCCTTCCAAAGCTTACATTGCCAACTTCGTCAACCAAACGAATCAAATAAACACCGCTTGCTTGTTTAGTTAAATTTATGGTTGTAGTGTTTTCTTTATCGCTTTGGTTTTCTACCACACGACCCATGTTGTCCAAGACTTCTATGCTATAAATCATGTTCTTCGGCAAGGCTACGAAGAAAATTCCTGTACTTGGATTTGGGTAAATCACAATATTTGTTTGACTCAGTTCTTCTACCGACACCTGAGTAAAATTTGGTGAACTAGTAACAAACTGACCAAAATTTGTGATGTTGCAAGTATTGTTGAACTGTATCGAATTGCCATTTATGGTATTTGCTACGCACAAGTTGTTCCAATTATCCACATACTCATTGTCCTCTCTGTTGCTGAGTTGAACCGTTGATGCTGCACCAGAAGGAGTGATAAATGATGTAGTGAAAGTTAACGATTCAACAGGCAGGGCAGGAGCTGAGCCATAATTGTTCACAATCCAATACTGGTTCATGTTGGAATTGCTGTTTGGAGAAACATTGGGGTCTACGTGCAAACGCGAAACCACCACTTCACCCGTCCAAGCAGTGCCTGGAGCTAAAATCATTGTGGTTTGTGAGTTTGGGAAGAGAATGGTTCCATCTGTGGAAATGGTCAAACGGTCGCTAACACCACCAGCGACAGGAGCAGAAGAATTCACTTTTTGCGCATTGCCATTCAAAGAGGCATGATTGATGCCGATTCGGTCGTTGATGATAACTGTATTTGGTAAGTTGAACTGATAGTAGGCCACCAAATCCTCTGTGTAAGGCATTGGCCCGGTGCGGGTAAGATGGCGCAATTCTCTAATCTCATTTTGTGTAAGTGAACGGTTCCAAATACAAATTTCGTCCATTTCTCCTATGAAATTCCTCCCACCCCAACCTTGATAGGAACCCATTTTCATTGATGTGATTTGTGCTGCTTGAAGACTGATGTTTTGTGTTGCAGATACCCCATTCAAATAAACAGTAATTGATGTTGGGCTCACAACAAGAGCTACATGGCTCCAAACATCAGGTTCAACGAAGAGCCCGCTGTTCCACCACCACTGTCCGCCAGGCCAGTGATATGCCAATTGATTGTCAGGTCGAAAGTTAAGTCCGGCAGCCGAACCGTCGCCCATCACGATGCCTGTATATTCTCCTTGTATTCCGTTTGGTTTTACCCATGCGGAAATGGTCAAGACATTGGTGCTAGCGATATTTAAATCGGGAATATTGGCATAATCACCGTCATTGCTGCATTGCATGGCCAGCCCAGGTATAGTATCTGGAGAACAATTGTCAATCAACTGAATCATGTTGTTCACGGTTTTTGTGCTGCTAAGCCCGTTGCCATCAGTCACAGTAAGTGTGACTGAATAAAAACCGTTTTCTCCCAAAACCACTTTTGGATTGCGCGAGTTAGCGTTGCTTACATACTGTGGTTGCGGACTAAAGATCCATTGCCAGCTAGCGTTTTGGTGGTGCAAAATAGAATGACAATCGAATTGAACGGTATCACGGGCGCAGTAAATTTTGTCGGTGTAGGTCATAGGTTGAGCCAATGGGGCAGACTCTGCGGCCATGGGTGCTTCCCAAATTCCGCGAGCCGAAGCCAATCGAATTTTTTTGTCTCTATAAAAATTTCTAAAATGTAATGGATTGATTACAAAGGGCAAATCATCGGAGTATGAAATCCAATTGCTGGTTGATGCATCCCAGTAAAATATATTGTTTATTGAAACGATATAAACCAAATTATTGGTGCCCGCCTGATAGATAATGTCCACAAAGTTGTTGCCGTCGAGCGCTGTTGTTGTGATGTTTTCCCAGGTTGCTCCGCCGTCGTTGGTGACAAAAATTTTGTTTCCATTGGAGCCAAAACGCGCATTTGCCCAAAGTTGATTGCTGTTGGTCGGATTGATGCTTATATCCACTCGGTTTGTGCTTGCTGGAAGCTGAGGGAGTGCGTTGAAACTGTTTCCGCCATCGGTAGATTTGTAGATGGTACACACGCTGTTTAAGCGCACAACGCAATAGATAATATTGTGATTGTCTATAGCAATTTCAAATTCTAGTACGCGGTTATTCTCTGGGAAAGTAAAGATAGGTTCAAATACCGTTCCGCCTGAAGTAGATTTGTAAAATACGTGGTCTCTTCCCAAATACAAATGGTTGGCGTATCGGGGATCACAATGCACCTCACTTGAATTCATTGTTGTGTAACTTTCGTTGGGATAAATGGCATAATTGAAGGTGTTTGCTGCTACTTGCGTTAAGTCATCTGGAGCCAATTTATCACCAATATCTGAATAATGCGATTCGCGGTTGTTGAGTTGATTGATGTAGCCAGTAGCTTCTTCAGCACCACCTAAAAAGAGAGAATTGTTTAAGCCATAATTTTCGTGATAAACTGCGTCTCCATTGTGGTATCGTCCCCCAACATAGGTATCTTCATTCCATCCGTGGTCGAAGCCCCAAAAATCACTTGAGGTAATGCCGTTATTCCTGATTTGAACGGTTTGCGCCTCTGTGTTGGAGAAATTTAATCCGCCATCTGATGCCACCCATAATTCCCCATCCATTACTTCCATATCTTGAATGTCTGCATGCATTTCTAGGTTTCTTGTGCCCCGAACGTATTCTATTGTTGCTCCACGGTCATTAGATTCGCAAAACCATATTGTTCCAATCCAAATCCTGTCTGGATTCACATCTGACGCGACCAAGTCAAAATTGTACCAACCTTGATGGTAATGATCACCTGCGGCATCAAAATAACCGCCAATATACCAATTGGTGTTCATGTTGCTTCCAGATACATACGGACCACCATTCGTGCCTGTTGAATTTACCCAGCTATCACCTCCATTTAAGCTGTAATAAACGCCAATCCAACCTGCATCTCCTGGTTTGCTGTTGCCGATAAGTCCACAATACACGCGTTCTGGGTCAGCGGGTGTAAGTGCAATTTTACACCCGATATCACTGGCTTGTGATGCATTCGTAGGCATATACCAAAGATTGTCTTTCAATGTCCAGTTGCTTCCTGCGTCTGTAGATTTGAATATTTCAGCGCGGTTGAGTGTAGAATTTCTGCGGGAAACATAAATTATATTTGGGTTTACCGTATGCGCTTCAATGTCCCAAAATCGACCTGTCATCAATTGGCTGAATGTTTGCCCACCATCTGTAGATAGTTGCAAGCCACTGCTTGTTGCTGCGTAAATGTGCTGTACGTTGGTTCTGTGAATGTAGAACTGCTCAACAACAACACTGCTTCCAAAAGAGAACACGATTGACCAAGTGGTACCACCGTCAATGGATTTGTATATATTTTGATTTACAGCCACATAAACAATGTCTGGGTTTGTAGGATGAACTTTAATGTCTTGTGCATTGGTGATATTTTCTCCCTTTGACACCAAACTCCAGCTCAAGCCATGGTCAATAGATTTAAAAATACCACCTGTTTCTCCTGCGCAATACATGATGTCTGTATTTGATGGAGCAATTCCTAAACTGTAAATATTCACTTGCGTAGGTCGCTGATTCAATGAGCCATTGTTTACATACGTTCTAGCAGGCCCCACATCAGACCAAAGTTCAACGCGATTGTCTGCATTGCTGCGCTGCTCACGCATCAAATTTTCTTGCGTTTGTCGTTCTTCATCAGTCGGAATTCGAATGGAGCCATCAGCCTGTACAAAGGGCTGCACATTTTTCACCCAATGTTTAAAATTCTGCGTGTGAATGGTTTTTACCTTCGTCTTTTTGGAGTAATATTCCTCATAAGCGCTTACCACCTCATCGAAATTTGGATTGTCTGAGTACATCAACTGCACCCAAAGCGGGTCTGAAGAGGTAGGGGCGTATTCCACCTTAAAAAACTGTGCTTTCGCTTGTTGGTAAGGAGATTGGGCCAAAGAAATTGCAATAAATAGAAAAACGGATAACAGGGTAAGAATCAGTTTCATAATTCCAATGTTTTTGCAAATATGATAATTTTATTAATATTGCTTGGTCAAACGGGTGTTAATTATTGCTTCAATAAAAAATAATTTTAGTACGTAAAAAACTTACGTTGTAGAGGTCTTAATATTGTATATTAAGAGAGGAAAAAGCACATTTATTTTTTAGTCATTTGAAAATGCTTATTTCAAACTTATTTCCAAACAATTAATGTTTAATTTAGTCAAAGGTGCTAAACACGTTAAAAGTTTGTATATTTTCAAATCCTAAAAAGCAAAACAAGGGAGATTTTGTATCTATATATTTCTTTCTTTTCAGTGCATTTCAGCATCCAAAGATAATATCACCTTAATTTTTCATTACTTTTGCAACTCAATTGCAAATAAACCCATGAGGTATTTTTTTTCGATACTTTTTTTCATTCTAGCACAGCGGGCATTGGCGCAGCCATACATTTTGTCTGCTGAAATTCGCGACGAATACACAGGTGAATTAATTTTAGGTTCAAAAATTCATTTTGTGGACATGGATGCGATTTTTGTTTTGCCAGAGGGAACCCGTAAGATAGAATTATCGCAAAGATTTCATCATATACACGCTTTTGCATCAGGTTATGAAATGAAAGAATTGGAATTGGACTTGAGCAAGGATTCTGTACTCGTAATTTTGCTTCATCCTACTTCCTTAGAATTGCGAGAAACGGTGATAGACCATGCTTTATTTAGCAATTCGCAGCGCAGTTCTTCTGTATCTGTGAGCACTATTTCACGCGAGGAGATGTTGCAAATCAATCCGAGTAGTTTTGCCGAAACTTTAGAGTCTATTCCTGGTGTGACCACAAATAATGTGGGTGTAGGCATAGCGCGCCCTGTGATTCGGGGATTGTCTGGCAACAGAATTTACGTGGCAGATATGGGCTTGCGGCAAGAGGGGCAGCAGTGGGGCAATGACCACGGGTTGGAATTGGACCAATATGGTATCGAGAGAGTAGAGGTAATTAAAGGACCTGCTACGATTGTTTTTGGACCAGATGCCATGGCGGGAGCAATTCATATTTTGAGCGATGTTTGGCCAGAATCCGATGGATTGAAGATTGATGCGCTTACAGGTTTTAAAACCAATAATGCCACTCGTTTTGCTTCTGTTGGTGCTAAAGGTATGCACCGTAATTTTTATTTCAATGCCCGTTTTAGCACAAAGGATTATGCTGACATGCGTGTGCCAGTGGATTCATTCACCTATCTTACCTTCAATTTACCGATATATGATGGTCGTTTGAAAAATACTGCTGGAAACGAGCGCAATGCAAGTTTAACTCTAGGATATAAAACGCAGAAGTCTAAGTTTTGGGTTCGCGGAAGTGTTTATCACTTGAATCAAGGGCTTTTTAGTGGTGCTGTTGGTTTGCCAAATGCCTACGGTTTGGGTCATGAAAATGATTTTAAAAATATTGAATTGCCTGCCCAACGAGTTGTACATTATAAAATTGATGGGCATCACATCGCCAGATTGGGCAACAACACCATTTGGTCGACGGACATAGGTTATCAGCGTAATGATCGCTTGGAGCGTTCCCTAGCGCATTTGCATGGCGTTGTTTTGACGGCGCCTACGGACTCGGCGCACCATTTTGTTTTGGAAACCATGCAGCTAAGAACTACATTGAGAAAAACCTACTCGTCCAATACCAAGTTGAACTTTGGTTTCACCACCTTGTATCAAAAAAACCAACATGCCGGATTTGAATTTCTGCTGCCGAATTTTTTCAACTTTGAAATAGGATCTTATGCTTATTTAGAGCAGGTAGTAACAGAAAAAGTTAATTTAAATATAGGTTTGCGAACCGATTATTATTACGTGAAAACAGAGCAAAAACTGCGCGATGTACAGCAACAAGGACAAATTATCAATCAAGAGTTGTCGCCCGCTTTGGAGAAACAATTTTTGAATTGGGCAGCTCAATTGGGCTTGAATTATGAAATCACGCATCACCATATTGTCAAAGTCAATTTGGCGCGCACTTACCGGTTTCCTCGAGCAGTGGAATTGGCTATGAACGGGGTGCATCATGGCACTTTTCGTCATGAAATGGGCAATCCAGATTTGCAAACAGAAACGGCCTATCAATTGGATTTGCTTTATGAATATCATACAGATTCTAGGGTTTTTACCTTTACGCCATTCGTAAACTATTACAACAATTTTATTTATTTACGACCTACAGGCCAGTTTTCACCTTTGCCCGATGCAGGTCAATTGTTTCGATATGCCCAGCACAATGCTATGCTTTCTGGCGCCGAAGTGATGGTTCAAGAAGCTTTTGGGAAAACACTCACCTTGACTTTTAAAGCACAGTATGTTCATGCCTACAATATTTCATTGGGTAGAAATCTTCCTTTTATCCCTCCTATGGAATTGAGTTTTGAACCTGAAATTAAGCTATTCGGAGTCAAGGTGTTCAAAAAATTCAGCATCAAACCAGGCATCAACTATGTTTTTGCACAGAATTTGGTGGATATCAATGAAAAGGCAACACCAGGGTTCTTATTGCTCAATGGTGATATTTCTTTTCAAATCGGCTCAATTAAGAAACAGACGAAAGTAAATTTACCTGAAGGAATCATTGTGTCCTTGGGTTTTCGAAATATACTAAACACCCCTTATTTGAAACATTTGAGTCGCTATAGATTGTTGGAAATTTCTGAGCCTGGATTTAATTTTATGCTAACGGTGAGGGTGCCGGTTGGGTTTTAGAATTGTGCCTACCTTTAATTGGTATTGTAATGCATATAAATAGCTAAATTTAGAATTAAAATTACCTTATCGTTTAAAGATAAATCTGAAAATTGATTGATACTTTTTTGAAATAAAAATGAGCAACGCACTTTACTTTAGGTATCGGAATGCTTATCTGATTTTATTCCTTACTCTCGCTTTGCCTTCTTATTCTAGGCTATCTTTTTTACTATCTTTGCATCACATGTCTGAAAACAACGTCAATATATCCAACAAACGCGCCCGCTTCGAATTTCATATTTTAGATGAATTTGATGCTGGCATTCAACTTTCTGGCACAGAAATCAAAAGTATTAGACAAAACAAGGCGAGTATCTTGGAGGCTTATTGCGTATTTGAAGGAACAGAATTGTACGTGCGCAATATGCATATTTCGGAATATGCGGAGGCTTCTTACAACAGCCATAAAATTAGACGCGATAGAAAGCTTTTGCTCAATAGAAAAGAATTGGATAAGCTGTTTAAGAAATCGAAAATCAAAGGTTTTTCGATAGTGCCTCTAAAAATTTTCATGTCGGATTCAGGATTTGCAAAAATGCGCATTGCCCTTGGAGAAGGGAAAAAACTTCATGACAAACGTGAGGATATGAAAGAAAAAGACACCAAGCGAGATTTGGATCGCATCATGAAATCTAGAAAATAGACTACATCAAATTAAATCAATGAAAGTCATCTTGTCGAATTTACATTTTGACTACAGCCCGATGCAAGTGCGTCACACCATCTACCAAAATTGAAACGTAATAAACGCCATTGTTTACCATTTCATTGTTGGTGCTTGTGCCATCCCAATGTATTATTTTATCACCTTCTGGAGACAAGTTATCTAACCTTTTAATTAATTTACCTTGGGTGTCATAAATGGCGATTGATGCTTGTTTACTAAAAGAAATCATCGTCAAATCTAGAGTTAAATAGTTATCGAATGGATTCGGGAAAATTCGAATAGGTGAGGGAGATTCTGAAAAATACTCTTGTAAATTCAAGGCCACCATGGCACCCAAATCGTGGTTTTCATCGCCGGGTAAATAAGGCATGTAGTGATTATAGAAAATAAACATTTCATCACTTGTGTTTAAGCCCGGTCCAACATGGATTGGTGGATTGTTTGGGTTGTGAACATTGGTTGAAGTGTTGTCATAAATACCTTGTCCATACAGTGTGGAGCCAGAAGGCAATTTCACCAGATTTTGAAACACATAGAAACCTTGCCAGTGGAAGTCCCACTTGGGAATGTTGATGAGTTTTATCGTGTCTCCTTGGTGCATGCCATAAGCTTTGATCGACTTACCCAACAAATGCATGTGAGGAAATACACTAAAAACAGATATATTGACAGGCATGTTTTGAGAAGCGTTCACTGTAGTAATTTGATTGGCCGGCAAGGAAAAAGCCCAATTTTGAATCACGGGATTTGCGATTACTTCACGGATACCTGTCGTTCCTTCTGGATAGAAATGCAAAATCACTCGAGTGCTGTCTTGTTGACCACCGCTGCCCGAAGGATAATGCATGGCAAAAACAATATTTGAACCAGCGGTAATCGACATCCCCATGCGCAAGGCTGGATTATTTGGGAAAACCATGGGCACTGTTCCTGGTACATAACCGCCCGCGAGTTTGTAGCTGTCTCCAACTGGTCCTGTGCATTGACCACTGGTATTGGTCTGATAATTGCCAGTTTCATCTATGTATATCAAGCAATGGTGCACAATTCCAGGGTTACCTGCAACCACTTCAATGGCGCGAATTTTTCTAGCATTCAACAATCCCGTTGGCACAGAAAAGCATACGTAATCGTCTTGCATAGCTGTTGCAGCGCTCGTGTAAGTGGGGATTTGCAATTCCAAATCACCGTTTCCAAGTATCGACCCTGATGGGAAAACTGGCGGTGGCTGTGTTTCTGACGCGTTGCCTTCGGGCATACCGTTGTTTAACCAATCCAACAAAGTAGATTTTTCAGAAGAAGTTAAGGCACGAGAATGCAACAATTGTGAATACGTGTTGTCTGGAGGCCATGGTGGCATCCTGTCTTGTGCTATTGCATCATAAATGCTTCCAACATTATTCACTACTTCTTGATAGTTTCCAATGTTAAAAGGTGCGATACCTCCAGTTCTGTGACAAGAAGTACAGCGGTTGTAAAAAATCTCAGCTATTCCCGATGAGAATGTTTGAGCATCGAGCTCAACGTTTATCAAAAGAGCGAATAAGACGAAGATAATTTTTTTCATGATAATAGTATTCAGTGAGTTGCGAAGGTAGTATTAAACTTTGGTATTTAAAACTTTTAAATTTAGGACTGTACTTAGTCTTTTGTTATCTTTGATTTTTTCAACATAAACATGGAAATTCCAAAATCAATCTTCAAGACTTTACTCAAAGATGACGTTGCTGAGCATGGTATTTTAAAAGTTTTTGAGGCTGGCGAAACAATTATTTCGGAAGATACTTTCATTAAAAGTATACCTATTGTCATTGAAGGGAGCATTAAGGTGATGCGCACCGATCCAGATGGCAGAGAATTATTGTTGTACTACATTCGTCCTGGCGAAAGTTGTATTATGTCTTTTTTGGGTGCTTTGCATCATGAAACGAGCAAGGTAAAAGCTGTGTCAGAGGAGGCAACCACTTTGCTGCTAATTCCACCGGATAAATCTGCAGAGTGGATAAGTAAACATGCGGAGTGGGCAGATTTTATTTTTAAATTGTATCACCGCAGGTTTGAAGAATTGCTTCAAGTGGTGAACTCTATGGCTTTTGATAAATTGGACCAGCGTTTGGAAAAGTATTTGAATCAAAAGGCCGAATTACATCATTCTAAGTCTATTCAAATTACGCACCAACAATTGGCTGATGAACTTGGTACAACGCGTGAGGTAATATCTCGTTTGCTCAAACAAATGGAAAACCAAGGTTTAGTTGTTTTGGGTAGAAATAAGATAGAACTACGTTAGGTATTAACCTAGCGGTAATTCAAAGTATTTTTTGTATATTTGTACATGGAAAAAAACGACTTTAGAACAGTTAGTGAATCAGCAAGATTTTTGATTCGCAAACGAGCAATTCAACTTTGCCTATCAGGTAAAAAGCAATATGAGGTTGCAGAGATTATGGGCGTAAAGAAAGAGACCATTTGCCAGTGGAATTTGCTTTACAAAAAAGGTGGGTTTTCAGCATTGAAAGGCAAGAAAACAGGAGTAAAATCGGAAGACAAGAAGCTCTTGAACAGTCAGCAAGAGAAAGAAATCCAAAGCATGATCATTGATAAAATGCCAGACCAATTGAAGTTGGATTTTGCGCTTTGGACCCGTAAAGCTGTAAAAGAGCTTGTGGAAAGGGAGTTTCAAGTTGTTTTAGCCATCAATACTATGGGTGATTATTTGCGTAAATGGGGCTTTACGCCGCAGAAACCAAAGAAAAAGGCTTACGAACAATGCGATAAAAAAGTTCAGAAATGGCTTGATGAAGAGTATCCAAAAATTAAGGAAGACGCACAAAACGAAGGTGCTGAAATTCATTGGGGAGATGAAACAGGTGTTCGAAATAACTGCCAACACGGGCGTTCATACGCTCCTAAAGGAAAAACTCCCGTAAGAAAAAGCATGTCTAAACGATTCTCAATCAACATGATATCAACAGTAACAAACCAAGGAAAAGTCCAGTTTATGATTTATTCATCAAATATGAACTCGCAAAAACTTATAGAATTTATGGAGCAAATGATAAAAGGTAGTGGTAAGAAAATCTACTTAATATTGGATAACTTACGGGTACATCACAGCAAAGTTGTTAAAGAATGGCTAGCAAAGGATGATGTTAAAGACAAAATAGCAGTCTTTCATTTACCAGCTTATTCTCCTGAGAAGAATCCAGATGAATATTTGAACTGCGACCTAAAACAGGGATTATCAGCAAAACCATCACCTAAAAATGTATCCAAATTAGAAGAAAATGTCAAAAACCACATGGAAATGCTAGTAGAAAATCCTGCAAGAGTGGCGAAATATTTTAGCCATCCAGACATACAATATGCTGCATAATGTTATTACGGTAAATAGCCGTCAGGTTAATATTTAATAATTCGGCGATTAATTCCTCTAGATTCACTGAGGTCACGGCGATTCGTTTATCGGCAGCGCCATAATAAATGTATAATCTATCCTCAAAGATTGAGGTTCCTGTAGGGAAAACAACATTGTTCACATAACCTGTAAGTTCCCATGGCTGATCGGGGCAAAACAAGGCATAAGGCAAACGAGCAATTTCTTTCTGCGGGTTTTTCAGATCCAGCATGGCCGCACAAGCACAATATACGTAGCCCTCAGCCGTGTCATGAACACCATGATAAATAATGATCCAACCAGCTTTGGTTTCAATAGGAGGACAACCGCCACCGATGTAGCCTATTTCGTGGTCATATTTTGAAGTCATGACGATATTTTCACAGAAATGCAGCAAGTAATCATTCCAGAACTCTTTGTTGAGATCGCTCAATTTAGCTACAGAAGCGATTTGAATATCCGGTCTAATTCTATGCAACAAGGTGAATTTATTATTAATCATTCTTGGAAAAAGGACGAAGTTTTTGTCCCAAAGCAAGATTTCCTTATCTGGATTGTTTTCGATATGATTATTGACATGAAACCGCTCATATTTTTGATTCAATTTCCCGGTAAAACCAGACAATCTTTTAAATTCATTATAACTAACTTGGGGAGCGATTACGCCGTGTTTTTCAAAATGAACCAAGTCAGTAGAAGTGGCATAAGAACCTAATGCATTAACACCATCATAGGCGCAGTAGGTTAAATAATATAGGTCGCCAATTTTCACCACTCTAGGGTCTTCAATGCCATGAATTTCATCATCTGTAGATGGAATAATCAGTGGCTCTTTGTTGCGTTCGATCACTTTCAATGGCCCATCCAACTTGGCATAACCTATAGTCGAATAATTTTCTTTGCGCACGGCTCGATAGAACATATGAACCGTATTGCCAACCTGAATGATACCTGGATTTAATACGCCATCGTTTTCAAAATCCAATTCGGTTTCGGAAAGGATAATACCTTCTTTTTTGATTGCAATCATTGTGAATTAAAATGTTGAGTTTTGCATGTGCCACGAATGGCAATTTGATGCAAATATCAATTCACCACGACACATGAAAACCAATTTTATTATTTATAAAACTAACGGTTTAGTTGCCTTTGAGCAACATGTCAAAGGTGATGACAATAAGATTAGCTATACTTACATTTTAATGCAAAGTTCTTGCATAAATCCTAGGTTTTTTTAGGTTGCCTGTGTTCAAGAACTCAAAAAAAAGGCTTAGATTTTTAGCTTCGGGCACTTAAGCTTTGAGCGGGGTCAATTGGCATTCACAACTGTTTTCTCAATGTATTCAGAATTTAAAATCCTCAACGTTCCTACGTAATCAATTTTGCATTCAAGTAAATCACCAACTTTATAGTTTTGCTTATTCTCGAATAAATCAATTACAAACATGTCGGAACTTCCTCCAACAATTGCGCAGTTTTTTTCGACCAAGGAAATGTGTTTTTCATCAACGTCCAAAATCCCAATATCAACAAGGGCTCTAAAACTTGTTTCACCAAATACATTCTCATTTAAAAAAGTTGAATCACCCTCCAAATTGGTACCCCGAATTCCATCAGGTAATGTGGGCTTTTCAATGAGTTCAATTATTTCTACATAAAGGGTAAACACATCAGAATTCATGTTTTCCAAAGTTGAATCATTGTAAACATCCGTGCCTAAAAAAAGAGACTCTCCTACTCTAAAATGATTGATACCAAAGGGTAATAGTTTTTTGGAAATTAAGGGTATAGTAACAGAAGACCCACCTGAAACATATTGCATTTTTTGATTAAATTTCGCTTCAATTAATTGACTGTAAAGGCTTAACTGAATTAATTTGTCATGATTAGGCAAGACGCCGTTTAAACAGGACAGGTTTGTCCCAATGCCTATGACCTCAATATTACTCAAATTGAACACTTTAGAATAAAACTCAATTAAATCATCGCGCATGATTCCTTCGCGGAGTTCACCCAATTCAATCATAATAATTATCTTATGAATTCTATTTAGTTTACTTGCCTCCTCATTCAACAACTTTATTGTTTCTATCTCTGTATTCATGCTAATATCTGCATATTGAACGATGCTTCTGATAGAGCGTTTGGCAGGTGGCTTTATATATATTGTTTCAACTTTAGGATTGATTTCTTTAATAACCTTCAAATTAGAAAGACGAGAATCAGAAACTTGATTCACGTTAAATTTCAGCAATTCATTCAAATACAGTCTATTTCCACAAAGCATTTTTGAAACAACGGACCATTCAATTTCATGTTTTGAAAAAAGTTGGTCGAGATATTCAAAGTTTGACTTTAGCTTTTCTACATCCATTATTATAAATGCCATGAGTTATCCTTTAGTATATCTCATTTCAAGATATTTGTTTGTAAATCCAATTTTTTCATAGAGAAATCTGGCTGGGTTATCTGGCTCAACATGCAAAGCAATATTACCATTAGCATATTCAATCGCTTTGAGCATGGTTTCTTTACCTATCCCCTTACCTCTCAACTCATTATGGGTGGCTATGTAGACTAGTATGTTTTCAGGAATGTACCCTTTCATACCTGTTTGATTGACGACCACAGCACAAGATAATCTTTTGTGTTCAAAAGACAACAGCACAAATCCACCCGGTGTGTTGTTCTCCTTTAAAGCGTAATTTATTGCACGCTCAATGTCCTCTTTAGAATCGCCAAAATTTTCCAAGTGCCCGTATAAAAAATCAACTATCTCTTGTTTTTCTTGACTGCTTGGTTTGTTGTTTTCATCAAATAATATAATTTCATTCATTGCTTCTACCTTTATAAATTTCACGTTTTATATTCTGTATTGCGTCTTTAAATTTTAGGTTAGCTTGGGTAGACTAAAAACCCATTTTATCCGAACTTTCTGCCTAAAATTAGCTAAATTTATCCGTTTTAAGGACTTTAATCCGTAAATTGATGCAAATCGCTAGGTGATTTGGAAAAGAAAATTTTTTAGAATAAGTGATTTAATTTCTAGAATTACTTATTTTGGTTCAAATAATCTATTGTGATTTTTACGTATTCAAAATAATAACTATTCTCTTCAACCCCCTTTGTTTTTAGTTGCTTGACAAAAATAGTCTTATTATCTACCCAAAATAAATCGTAAGGAGCAAATGAATATTCCAAATCATACATTATAATTCTTCCTATTTCAACAAATTCGTTGTTTGTCTTTTTGTAAAGTGAAAAACACCCAAAGGCACCTTCTTCTCCTAAGTATTCACCAGTGGCTACATAATCTCCATTCGGCGAAAATCTTGGAAACCCAAAGGTCGTATCAATTTGACAAGTTTCTTTATTAATTAAAAACTCACGATGTCCACAATATTCTCCATATGATCGAATTATAAAATAATTATTGTCTTCAGTCTGACCATAGAAAATGTAAGTTCCTGATTCTTCCTCCTCATTGTTCTCCAAAATCCTATTTTCTCCGTTAGAACATTGAATTGTTAGTAATTTCTTTTTTCTAGAAACGAGTGCCTTATAGTTCTTAATTTGAGTTTTTTCTGATATAGATATTTTTTCTTTTAACAAAAAGGGACTTGGTTTTACTTTACAGTATGAATTATAGAATGTTATTGAATCTATTTTTTCAACCAAATTATAAATATTACTGTTTTCAAATGAAAAAGTATAGGAAGAAGACCCCTCAAACTCACCAAGTTCAATTTCATTCAAAACTTTTTCTGTCAATCCAAGACCATTTTCAAACTCGTAAGATTGTATCACATTATCGGATTTTGAGTAATAACTGACTATAAAAAGATTCGGATAATTTATCTTGTAATAGGACAGTTCATAGGGCAATTCATAGTTGCTAAATTTTTGCAAAGAATCTTTTGGACATAAATAGTATTCGATTATATTTTAACCACCAGGATTGGTGTTCATACCGCTAAAAGTTCTTTTAGATAAATCATATTTAAAGTGCTCTGTGGTAGAGAAAAGATGATTGAATTCTTTGTTATAGTCCAATCTTTTCCCATCTTTACTCGATAGAAAAATTGTTGGAATCATCCCATCAAATTGATTTCCGCCGAATCCAAAACCAAAATCGTTAAAACCATCAATATTAAAATCGTCAAAGACTAAACCAAGATCGGAAATGATTTCATTGTTTTTATTTATTGAGAAACTAAATTCATCAACACTAATGGTGTAATTTTTAGTTGAATCTTTTTTGCTAATCAAATCTATTTTTGCCTTTCCAAAACACCAATTTTCATCTTGACCCCAATCACAGTCTTCTGAATAAATTACTATTTTCCATTCGCTGTGTTCATTATTTAATTCAAAAACTTTATTTTTAGTAAAATAGATTGGTGCTACAATAAATGATGAATTGTTTGCAAATAAACGAACTGGAAAAAAATCAGTTTTTTTTACAATATTAAAATTAAATGGCCCTAGCGCCGATTGACATTCTAATATTTCAACAAAACCATCAGCAAATTGCTTGTTTTCGCCAGCAGCCCACCATTTAAAAAATGGATTTCCGTATTGGTCTTTTCCACTAGGAGTGCCTGGTAGATAATTTCTGTTTTTATGGTCTATAACTGATTGAATATTATCACGACAAGTAAATTGTAAATCATCTAATTCAAAATAGCTTGGAATATGCCATCCAGCTGGTGCTATTCCTCTGTCATCATTAACGGCGTACCAATTATACCACAAAGAATTTCCAACTTTTAAGCAGGCTGGTTTACCTTTCTCTGAATATAATTTTGCTTCATCCGAATTTTCAAACATTAGTATTACATCACCATTATTAAAATAGGATGTGTTGACATCAACTGTTGAAATCACGTGTTTTCCAATTCTTACGGCTTCTTGACTAAACAAGCTAAGCGTAATGAAAAAAGAAAATATAATACAATTTAGTTTCATTTGAATGAGTCTTTTACAAATATAAATATTCTTTTTTTATGAAAATTTATATTTAGGTTAAACTTAGTATTTGCTATAACTTTCGGGTGTGCTTATTGGCTATAACGTTTTGGCTAAACTGCGTTTCAATGCAGTTTAGGTTTTGTTATGCACATTACTCTGTTTTGACAAATTTAATTGACTCATTATCTATCCTAATAATGTAAATGTTTGGAGGTAGCAATGAAATGTCAAGAACTTCAATTTGTCCATTTAACGTACCAGATACTATTTTTTCTCCTAAAAGATTAATAATACTGAACTCTTGCTCTACTTGGATTTTACTTTCAATAAAAAGTTGATTGCTAGCTGGGTTTGGATAAATGACAAAGTTGTTTTCATTTTCAGTAAACTCATCTACAGAATTTAATTGATAGCCCTTCTTATATACCCAAGCCATGTTTGTTGATGTATTACTGTTTGGATCAAAACCGCCAAAGTAGAGGGCAGTTTCATTTGGAAATGGAGACGCCACATAGCATCTGTTAGCAACTAAAGCCGTATCATTTACACCTATAGTTCCATTTATTTCTTCTATCGAGTATTGCCCATTTGAATCTCGCTTAGCAAACAAACCACCGCTATAGTAGCCGTTCCATGTTGGGTGACCACCTCCCGATATATTCGCTTCAAACCCTACAAGATGTGAGGTGTCGTTACTTATTGGGTCTACATACTCGTAAAATTCATTGTATGCTCCAAGTAAATAACTTGCACTTACCCCTGGTAAAAAACTACCTATCAATAAGGATAATTTAGTTTCATAAATACGATTAAAACCTCCAACACCATCAGGTTCGAGTCGATAAATGATCCCTTGAGACTGACCATCTGGGCACCACATCAACAGGAAGGCATCATCAATCCCACTTGGGTTATCGATTGTTGTTAAACCTCTAATTCCACCTACAGCAGAATTGATTGTAGCGCCAAGATCACTAAAGTCATGGTCTATGACATAGCTTGGTGAAATTCCGTCAATACGTCTATAGAGTTTACTTCCAGATGAAAAATGGAGAGCACCATTTGCTACTTCAATTCCTAAAGGTCTAATACTTAAGGGGCCAAATTCTGCTGTCGAAATCCAATCGATTTTTCCTGGATTTGCGGAATTGTATTTTCCTTTATAAATTCCTTGGGTTCCAACAGTAGCAAATACATATTCTAAACCAGTTTGCTGGTCGACATGCATTTCAATATCTCTTATGGAAAAGTTCTCACCACCAGGGAAGCTTCCTTGTACAATTTGACTTTCTCCCCAAGTACCATTCACATCGTTTCGTACAAAACTCTTCACAGTAACTGAGCTAGTTATAAAGTTTGGTGAGTAACCTGCGCAAATCAAAACTGTATCTTGAGATGAGAGTGAGTTACCAAATTGATCTTTTGTAAAAATTCTTTTTTTATTTGAAATAGATCTTTTCTTGCTACGATACGCCATTTTTTTTTAAAAAATATTATATATTTAGCCGTTGTGTTGTATAGCTATTTGTTAATGGGGATCATGTTCCCATGAAAATAAAGATCTCTTTAACTGAAAAACCTATCACTGAATTAAAAAAACCATGAAGAAAAACAACTTAATTTTAATGGTTCTTTTGGTGTGCTTGGTCGGTACACGTTTTGGTTTTGGACAAAAGCACAATAAAGGAAATTGCGATACCGTGTGGATCCACCAAGGGATAGAGTACGACTACAATCCTCTTAAGAAATCTCCCGCCCAACCTACTTCTGTCACGATAACGGATAATTCTGATTTTAGAATCCTTGTAGATTCTCTTGGTACACATTCCAAATTGACATTTGACCGCGACGAACTCTCAGAGCAAATATTAAAAAATGACACTCTATTCAAAGAGTATTGGTTTCCAGAAGATGTTTTCCCGGTCCTGTCTCCTATCGGAGAGAATGATAGTGTTTACATTACTTTGGTCCAGGGGCAAGAAATGTTTTACTACAATTATTGGGGCCAATTTAATTCGGAATATGGTCCGAGGTGGGGAAGAATGCATCGAGGAATAGACCTTGGGTTGAATACTGGCGATACGCTCAGATCTGTTTTTAATGGCATTGTGAGATACGCACAGTTCAATGAAGGAGGTTATGGGAATTGTGTTGTTATAAGACATTTTAATGGCCTAGAAACGCTTTATGCGCACATGGACCACATCCTTGTTGCTTCCGGACAATTGGTGTTTTCTTCTGATGTAATTGGCTTAGGAGGAACTACGGGGAGAAGCGACGGTCCGCATTTACACTTCGAGACCCGATATAAAGGCCGGTCCTTCGACCCTTTAAAGATCTTTGACAAGAATTCTAGGAGCCTGCAAACAGATAACATTGTTTTAAGGAAAAAAGACATTACAGATCCTTTTATTCCCCAACCAGAAAAAAAATACCATAAGGTAAAAGGGGGAGAAACTTTATCTCAGATAGCGAGGATATACGGAAAGACCACTTCACAATTACAAAAGCTTAATGGCATTGAAAATCCGAATAAAATCAATATTGGCCAACAGATTAGGGTAAAGTGACCCGTGAATAAATAGTATAACATTATGCCAACTACATTATCCATTATGAAACTACTCGTTACATTTGTTTTGCTGACTGGAGTGTACTTTTGGCAAAGCAATGAAGAACAATTACACGAAACTGTGTTACAAAATGTCCCCGAGAATTTTCCGCCGAGGGTAGATGAATTGAGTCAAGAGCTGATAGCGCTCTATTCAAAAACGAATTCGTGCTATCTACCTCTTTTGAAGGATCCGGCCTTATATGATACGGGGTCAAAAGTGGGCTTTGAATGGTCTGAACTTTTCAATGATTCCCTGGCTAAAGAAAGCCAGTACAATAACCGATATTTGGTTGGCGATTTCATGGCTTTGAACGAAGAGTTAGAGTCAAGAGGAATCGAAGAAAAAAACCCAAGCCTTGAGGATTTAATTGATTTCAAAGAATACGATAAAAAATTATTTGAATTGTTCGATGCTGCGGAGCGATCTGCCGAGGATTCTGATCTGCTCTATTCTTATATTCGAAACAAATATGCCGGTGATAGCATCGATTTGCTCAATTTTTACAAAAAAGTGTGGCGCTTTAAAACCCCCCCTTTCGTACGCAAATTTTCGCGTATGGGAAATGCTGTTTATGCCTCGGGGCAACGTGTTTGCCTTTGTGAAGCTCATGAAGACACCTTGCTCTTAATAGCGCAATATGCCACATCCTCAAAAAGGTTAGAGCCAAATATAAAGCAGGATAGTACGGGGAACGTAGTGTCCGTTTCTCACTTTGAGTATTTACCAATTGGGAAAAGAAGACATTATTATGCGTCTCAATATAGAATTAGTTCCAAAAACTGGGAACGCGATAGAAAGTACGAAGAATCAGATGCAAAGCACGACAAAAAACTAGGTGGTGGTAACCAGCAGGTGACGTATTACAAGGGTAGAGCGCAATTGCCAAATTTCCTATTGATGGAACCCACCGACGATTACCCAAAAGCAATGCATCAAAACGGGATACACGAGGTGGCTTTGCGAGAATTATCACGGGGAATGCTGGGGACAGCAAACAGCATTGGATGTATTAGACTGTCTGATTTTGCCTCTAAATTTACACGGTGGTGGGTCCCGCAAGATGCTCGGTTTTTTGTACTTTACACCAATGACAGGTATCATAAAGAACTGTCCTTAGAGAGCATTAAGGACCAGTTGCCTTTTAAAAATGAACAGGAGGGCAATTTATTCAGAAAATGGTTGAACGAAAAGAAACCTTTAAAGGCCAAACAAATGGATATTGATATTGTAGGGAGCTACGACAATGGATTTATTCTTGATGCATATAATCTGTATGGACAGGAATATGAAAAGAACAAGAATGTTTCGAGTGACTTGCCACAACAGTAGTTGTTGGCCCGTCTCAAAACTTAAAATTATTTTTCGTGCTAAGATTCGACATTATTTTAAAAAATATTATATATTTAGCCGCTGTGTTGTATAGCTATTTGTTAATGGGGATCCTGTTCCCATGAAAATAAAGAACTCTTTAACTGAAAAACCTATCACTGAATTAAAAAAAACCATGAAACAATTCACCTATCGCGCCTACATTACTTATTTTATACTATTAATTGCAATTTGTTCCTGCGAACTTTCGGAACAAAACAAAAAAGGGCCTGAAGCAGATCCGCATCAAGAAAATACTGATCTTGACAAGAATATTTCTTCTGTGGTACCAATCGACACCTTTCATAATGCTTTGGCCCAATTGATTTCGGGGATTGATTGTTCTTATTTTAGCAATATAGACTCTGCATATTGGATTGGATACCACTCTCAGGTAAATACCGCATTTTCAAAAATGAAGGAAACAAGATTAGACCCAATGCAAAAATGGATGAACGGCGCTTCGTCAGACAAGATTATTGACACCAGTTTATTGTTTTATCCTTTTTCCGGTGCAGATTTCCTTCATGCATACTACTTATTTCCTGAAGCGAATGACTACTTACTCCTCGCGCAGGAGAAGATAGGAGATATTCCGGATATTGATTCCATGAAAAGCAATGAGGTAACAAATTACCTTAACGCTGTTGATCAGAGCTTGTTAGATATTTATAAAAGAAGCTATTTTATCACAAAACGTATGATAAATGACACTAAAAAAGGAGCAGAATTGAATGGGTTACTGCCGCTTTTTTATTGGTTCATTGCTAGGACGGATCACGAAATAATTGCTGTGTCCAGTGTTTTTGTTGATGCTGCCTCTGTCTTAAAGGAAAAAACAATACCGACAGAATCATCCGAGGGCTTTATTGAAGGAGTAAAATTCCTTTTTAGAAAAAAGGGAAGTGAAAAAGTAAAATCAATGACTTATTTTAATTGTGATATTTCAAACACGGGCTTTATCAAAAACCCTGAATTTAAGCAGTACTTAAGCTCAATTAGACCCTGTAATTCCTTTGTTAAATCAGCCTCATACTTAATGCACTATAAAACATTTAATGAGATTATGGACTTGACTCTACAAAAAAGCAAGTCCATTTTGGAGGACGACACGGGCATTCCTTATAAATATTTCGACCCCCTTCAGTGGGACATTAATCTATATGGTGTTTATGTTATGCCCGTTAAAGACTTTAGTGAAACTAGGTTTCAGGAAGATTTAAGTGAAGCTTACTTAGAGGAGGATAAGCACATGGGTGAATTGCCGTTTTCCTTGGGGTATCACTGGGGCACACAGGCACAGAATCAAATGCTATACATCAAAAAATGAAAGCAGAAAAGTATTCCAAAGCGGTAGCCACAAATATGGTTATTGCAAACATGGTAGGTACAGGAATATTTACCACACTCGGCTTTCAAGTAATTGAAGGTGGAATCCCTGATCCATTTGTAATATTAGTTATCTGGTTGGTTGGCGGAATTATCTCCCTTTGTGGGGCAACAGTTTATGGTGAAGTTGCAACTAGTATACCCAAGTCAGGGGGAGAGTATACTTTTCTAACCCATCTCTATCATCCACTCCTAGGGTTTATTAGTGGTTGGATTTCGATTACTATTGGGTTTTCTGCGGCAATTGCAGGCCTTTCCATTGCAACAGGAGAATACTTCCTACCTATTTTAGGGATGGAAGATACTGAAGTTTTTTTGGGAATTCCAATCGTAAAACTCATGGGCTGCGTTGTAATTGTTGCTGTTGCCATTGTTCAGTTAGGAGGAGTCAAAGTTGGTGGAATGGTCCAAAACTACATGACCTACATCAAACTTACTTTAGTTGCTGTATTCCTTGCACTGCCTTTCTTTTTTGGAACGCAGGCAAACACTTCTGGAATTAGTTTTGCGCCCTCTGAAGGTAGTATGGACATGATTTTTAGTCTATCTTTTGCAGGGTCACTTGTTTGGGTTATGTTTGCATATAGCGGGTGGAATGCAAGCTCATATATTGTAGGAAATTTAGATAATCCCAAACGGAATCTACCATTCTCACTTATGGTTGGAACACTTAGTGTTGCTGTTCTCTACATATTATTGAACACTGTATTTATGTATGTAGCGACATTTGATGAATTGGCATTAAAAGTTGATCTTGGAAATGTCGTTTCAACCAAGTTATTAGGCAACTCTATTGGATTAGTTTTTAGTGGAGTTTTCTCACTTGCACTAATTTCAGGATTGAATGCGATGTTTATTGCTGGACCAAGAGTTGCACAGCAAATGGGCAAAGACCATGTTGTTTTCAAAGTACTGGGGAAGGAAAGCAAAAGCGGGGCTCCAAGAGCAGCTATTCTAACAATGATGGTGATATCAATAATTCTGGTGTTCATCTTCTCTTTTTCTGATTTGATCAAATTCACAGGGTTCACGCTTTCCATTTTTGCACTACTGACAGTAGTTGGAGTATTCATCTTGAGAAAACGAGGGAATCAAGGAGAAAATGTAGTAAAAGCTTGGGCGTATCCATTATCACCAATCATTTTTATTGCGCTAACAGTATGGATGATACTTTATTTCGTAATTGAAGAACCAATTGTCATTCTTTGGTTCTTCTTTATTGTCGCACCAGCCGTGATCATTTACTACCTTTCAAAAAGATGAATCTAAAATTGATTATATTAATTGCACTGTTAATTAGTTACAATTATTCTTTAGGACAGAAAAGTAGTTCTAAAATACACAGTTTTTTAGAATTCGTAACAGGAAAGGACGCTCTGGTTGATGCCGTTTTAAAAAACCACGAAAAATATAGGCTCCAGATAATTTATGGGCAAGTCACACATCATTCTATAGATTCCGTTTCAATAATTAATTATTCGCTCTTAAAAAAAGAAGACTATTACTATCCTGCCAGTGCGATCAAACTACCTTGTGCTATGCTCGCCCTGGAAAAGCTAAATGAGTTAAATATCGGCGCGGACCATTATTTCAGGATAAGTAACGACTATTTATGCGGTAATAGTTCTCATGTTCATAATTCTCAAAATTTAAAAGCCTCATTTTACGACATAATAAAGGAAATGTTAGTTGTCAGTAATAACGTTTCTTACAATAGTGTATATGAGTTCCTCACTCCGGGGTACATGAAAAAAAAGTTAAGGGAAAAGGGCCTTAACGATATTCATATTTACAATAAATTTGCCGGTTGCAGCATCCCAGACAACCTTAAATGTAATACCATTAAATTTTACGATCGGGATGATCAATTGTTGTACAAACAAGATGCTTCAGTACTCAACCTTGCAGAGATGTCTAAAAACTATACCTATGATCAAAAAAACTTGGTCGGCACCTATTCTTATAAAAACCAAAAAATCACAAAGACCCCCTATGATTTTAATTACAATATTTCAGCGTCTTTAGACGATTTACACAGTTCCTTAATTGGGCTCATTTATCCTAATACCATGGACTCTTCACATCGGTGGAATTTACATGAATCGGAAAGGGAGTTTTTGATTAAGACGTTAGGTATGTTCCCAAGAGAATTAGAGGATAATAATTACCAAGACAGCACAGCGTTTCCTGATAATTTATATAAATATATTGTCTTCGGCGACCCTAGATCAAATAGCAACATGAATAGTGTAAGAACTTTCGGTAAGATAGGTCTCGCTTTTGGTTTTGCTACAGAAATTGCCTATGTGGTGGATCTAATCTCTAAAAATGAGTTTTTTCTATCGGTTACGATCTATACCAATCAGAACCAAACAATCAACGACGGAATATATCAATATGAAGAAATAAGCAAACCTTTTTTCGGAAAACTCGGCATGCTCTTGTTGGAATACGAGAAGAATCGGGCCCAGTCATTCACTCCAGATTTTTCTCAGCTTAAGTCCTTCTACGACTAATTCACTCTTTTGCTCTCATTACATTGTAGACCCCACTTAGATCATAAACCCCATATTTCCCCGGTGCAGATTTGTTTTGCCCGACATAACTTAAGGTCACAGCCATCCTTTTGTCATAGTCTTTCCAGCAAATAAATATTGCACTGTGTTCAATGTTGTGATACGAATAGTTAACATGATAAACCCAATCTCCGGGCTGTAGTAACTCCGGAGTTGGACATCTAGTTCCTTTTTTTCCTTTGTAAATAGTTTCTCTATTGGCTCCCTGAAACCCAGCATTACTATATACTTTATTTATGAAATCCCAACAAGACCCAATAACAATATCTTTTCGCAAAATAGCCATTTGGTATCCCTCCTTAACAATTCGAAGTCCGCCTACCTGTGTTTTATTTGGACATCCTTGATCGAGTAAACAACAACAATTCTTTAAGTACTCAACTTGTTGAAGCATTTCATCATCCGGACAGAAAGCACTCGATGAATCAGAACGTGGTTCTACAGCAGGACTATTCTTTGAAGAAGCTGTGTTATTTACCGCAAATGCCAGAGAATCTAAAACCTGTTGTGTATAATCCAAATCAAGCCTTAATGAATCTACTTTGTTTGACAAACAAGTCGTTAAAAGGTAGTATTGTTTTAATTTTTTATTGTACGTTTCTCGATCTCGGTTGATCACGGACTCAAGGCTGTCAATTTTGTTTGCGTTACTTTTGGACTTCCAAAATTGAGCCTTGACATTATTAGAATTGAAAAAAATAAGCAGTAGTAAAATTGTTGGTTTCACTAGCTTAAAAATAATTTTCAGTGCTCTATTGGGAATGGTTTCTGTTCTTTCCATAAGAACAAAGTTATGAAATGCTGTGCGAAACACCAAGTTTATTTTTATAGGTAATTGGCTTAAAATTATTGTGTCGTCTCTTTTCTGTAAAAAATATCTTTTAAAAGAGATGGTTCAAAGATTAACATGTAAATTTTCTTTTATCTTCCTTTAATTTAGCTATTTTTGTCCTAGTATTTTCATTCTTTAATTGTTCTCTAAAGTACTAAAACAAATTAATTGAATAGAGTTGTTAAATCTCTTGTTTTAGCTAATTTTTGATAAATTTGAAGTTCAATAAAATCTCTATGAAAAAGTTTACATACCTATTGTTTATTACAATTTTAATTACTTCGTGTGGGGAGAATACTTCAGAAGAAACGGATGTTCTAGAAGATACATTAATTGTTGAAGTTGAGAAAGAAGCAGAAATTCCTCAAGATCAAAAATTTGATGATTTATCTCAATTCCTAGCAGGATATAATGGAACTGATGAGAGTTCTTTAAAAGCTTTGGAGCCATCAGATGTATTCAAGAATTATCAATTAAAGATTAATGAACTTTGGAAACAAACAGATGCAAAATTGCCAACAATTAAAGAATGGTCAGCAAATGAACTAGCAGATGTGAATACAAATGGAGGAACACTTTTTTATCCATTCTCAGGAGCTGATTTTCTCCATGCAGATTTGTTTTTTCCAGACCACGATAATATCGTAATGATTGCATTAGAGCCGATTGGAACTTTTCCTGATTTAGTAGATAAAAGCCAGGACACCACGTTCCAAATTTATATGTCTAAATTGAAAAAATCCATGAATGCAATTTTAGGGATGAGCTTTTTCAGAACGATTGCAATGGCGGATGATTTTAAAAGTGAATTAGATGGAACATTGCATGTTTTAATGCATTTCATGGCTAGAACTAATCACAAGGTATTGTACCAAGAAAAAGTTGCTATTCAACCAAATGGAGAATTGACGAATGATTTGTCAAGTGTTTCAGATTCAACTTGTATAGGCAATAGATACTATTTTCAGCGAAATGGAGAGGATAAAGTCAGAACCCTAACCTATTTTTCCGTTAACATTCAAAATGTACCTTATGTAAGTCGAGGTGGATTAGTTGCTAAGGGACTTGAAACGCGTACTGATCTTGTTGCTTATTTTAAAGGAATTAATATTAAATCAACTTATTTAAAGTCCGCATCCTATTTAATGCACA
>Ga0209284_10001838_pt1 | contig 31086 bp, 25 predicted proteins | sample FRY03_FD_187211 | JGI IMG/M metagenome (GOLD analysis project Ga0209284, IMG submission 187211) | Freshwater microbial communities from Lake Fryxell liftoff mats and glacier meltwater in Antarctica - FRY-03 (SPAdes) (version 2) | ecosystem: Environmental > Aquatic > Freshwater > Ice > Glacier...
GAAGGAACTCCCTATCCGCATGGCGGCCATCACCGCGTCAGACAAACCACCCGACCTGAGTGACCTCTTGCCCGACGCCTGGCTCAAGAACAACCCGAAACACCGCTGGCAGATCGACGACATCCGAAAAGTAGAAAGAAAACGCTCCCGCCTCCAAAAATCCTCCAAGCGAAAAAACCTGGGCGGCTAAAACCGACCCTGCGGTTCACCGTGCGCTTACGGCTCATCAACAATGATAATCGAGAACCGCTCATCCACGAGAATCCCCAAGATCGTCAGTAGCAGGCGAGTGCCACTGCTGCCGTATCGCAAATTCTCGCCGTCCATGTTGACTATGAAAGGACTGAATTCATTCTCAGGGTCGGTTCGCAACATCTCGAATGTGTTGCCAAGCAGTTCACGGGCAGTATTGAACATCTTGACCCGCTGGCGGTCTTTTATTCCCGTGAGAATCTGGTCCAACTTCAACTCATTATCTTCACTGTTGATTCGCGAAGACTGAAAATTGGAGATGAAATCTTGGTACCGTTGCACGTGCTCGTTGTTGTCCCGTTGGCGCGAGTTCAGGACATCCACATGCGAGAACCGATTGCAGGCAACGAAGTACGCCTCGTGCCCAGCATGAGAATACATGTGTCTGAGAAAAAACGACTTTCCGCCGTTGTTTGGGCCGGACAGGACCGTCGTCGGCTTGTCTTTTCGTGCTGCGAGAAATTCATTTGGTTCTGGCGCAAATTCAATATCGACCTTTGACAGGTTCGAATAAAAAATGCCGGGCATTTGCTGCATCGGCCCGTGCCGTGGGGCCGTGCGAACATTCACGCATTCCGTGTAGTCGTCAATCTTGCCCTCGTGGAACAAAGCGTCGAGTTCATCTCGAATAATTGGTGGCTCAACCCACTTGTCTTCCGCCTCGTTAAAGTATGTCCATTCTCTTTTTGGATTTGACACGTCATCACCTCATTCGCGAGAGAGTGCAGATATGTAGTTTAACACGCCTTCAATAAGGGGCAGCTAATCGAATGTTGCAATCAGCTTTTCGACCACCAAAGTGTCATCGGAGGCGTCATTATCTCGCATGGTAAAGCAATCCACGTCTCTTGATACGAACTGAAAAAGAAATCGCAAAAGGTGTCACGAACCGGGAGGATTAAAAGGTGTCGCCGAATCCAGTAAGTTGTCCCCAATCGGGACGTATCGAAACTGCATCTTTTGAACTTCCGTTGGTTTTGAGGGTTCGTTCTCCGGTGATGGAACAACGGACTTGCAGTGGTTTCACGGTGCCGAGCCAGAGATTTCGGTGGGGGGGCAACGGGAACTCACCGAAAGGCTGGTGAGGTGTTGATCAACCCCTTAAACCGCAATTCGCGGTTCGTTAAAGATTCTGACGGTTTCGTTCGACGTGGCGGAAGAAGGCGGATGCATCCAGACCGGAGCCGATGACTTTGCGGATCAGATCTTCGGCGGAGAATCGATGGCCGGGTTGGTGAAGATGATGAGGAATCATGGGGACACACCATTTCCTGCCCTCGGCTTTACGGCTGCCGGAATAGAAGGCTGGAGCGGCGGCAGAAAAATCCCGACCTCTCAGCGATCGGCGTAGAGTCGGTTTTCTCGCAGAAAGACCTCAACGGCTCGCGGCGTGCGGAATTTCAGACTGCGGCCTTCGCGGGCTCGCTGCCGCAGATCGCTGGCGGACAAATCAGTGCCGGGGATGGCGACGCTGATCACTTTCGAGGCAATTTCGGCACCCACCCAGTTGACGATCTGAGCCGCATCAATCGCGGCGACACCCGGGCGGTTGCAGGCCACCAGCGTCGCCAGTTGAGCGATCCGGGTCGGGTCCCGCCAGGTCAACAGGTCGCGAAGGGAATCAGCGCCCATCAGAAAGAAGAGTTCCGCGTCAGGGTGTTCCGAGGAAAGCTCCGTCAATGTGTCGACGGTGAACGAGGGACCTGTCCGTTTTAGTTCCCGCCGATCAACAACGAACTCCGGAGATCCCGACACGGCCAGCTTCAGCATGTCGGCCCGAGCATGACCGTCGGTGACTCGTTCACCCACTTTATGCGGCGAAACCGCCGCCGGGATTAGCCGCACCTGATCCAGTTGCAGTTCCTCACGACACGATTCGGCCACCAGGAGGTGACCGTAGTGAACCGGGTCGAACGTGCCGCCAAAGACCCCCATCCGCATCTTGATTGCCCTCTTTATGAAATACTGAATCGCCCAACGGATAATCATCAAACGCTGCGCGATCCAAACAGCGCTGCAACTTGCACCGGAACGCGTCCGCTCGGTAAACCTGCGAGCCCAATGGTATCAGTTTTTCCAGTGAATGCAGTTGTCGCAGTTTCAACAGGTAGCGAAACGTGGTCGCCGGTGCCGCCTCAGGACTCTGCGCAAACAAGTTAAGATGCGTTGGCTCTGCCGTCGATTCAAGGGCACACCCCTGGAATAACCGCTTCCGCTGAAAGCCTGCAAACCGCATGAATACTGCAGATGATGATAATCGAGAAGATGCCTGGCAACTGCGTGTCATCAGCCGCTGCGATGCTGTGCTGAACGCCTTATCGGAAGTGCTCAGGACTCTTAAGAAAGGGCGAAAGGGCGTGAGAAATGAGCCCGTCAGTTTGAGACTCTTTCAGGAATCGCTCGGCCATGCAACCTCAGCCACCGAGTTGCTGGAAAGGTTCTGAAAGGCATCGCGGCTGTTTAAAAAACGTGATGGCCGCGATCGGATTGTCGCGGAACGATCTCTGTGCCTTTCGAAAAACCTTTGGGCGGCAGTGCAAAATGCAGCGGGAAGCGAAAGACCGACTCCTGGCGAAGCGAGCCCGAATTTCCTTTATCGCGCACCGTTCTGGTTGAAAGCTTGCGAACATCGTCCATACTTCGCCGCTGCAAGTTGGCTCGAATTAAAACAACAGAACGATATTGGAGGAATTCAGAATGGCAGATATTCGCACGGGCGCAGTCACACTCAAAGGAAACCCGGTGGATCTTGCTGGCGGAGCCTTGACGGCTGGCAGCAAGGCGCCTGATTTTGCGTTGCAGAACAACGGGCTGGAAGAAGTGACGTTGGCCAGCAGTCAGGGCAAGACGCGGATCATCGCCACGATTCCTTCGCTCGACACTTCAGTATGTCACCTGGAAACCGTGAAGTTCAACGAACAAGCGGGCTCATTGTCAAACGTTGAGATTCTGGTTGTCAGCATGGACCTGCCATTCGGTCAGAAGCGCTGGTGCGGTGCTGAAGGTGTTGATCAGGTCACGACCTTGAGTGCTCACCGCTGCACGAAGTTCGGCGAAGACTACGGCGTCCTGATCAAAGGCGGACCGCTGGATCGCTGTCTGACACGTGCCGTGTTTGTCATCGACGGGAACGGAGTTGTGAAATACGCTGAATATTGTGGCGAAATTGCCGAGCATCCGAATTACGACGCGGTTCTTTCGGCTGCAAAATAAGCCTGGCTGAAAAGAAAATTATTCGCTTCCGCCCGTAATCCGTGCGGTACAATTCTGAATCGGGCCGAATGCTCTGACTGGATTTCTTGTCTGACAGAAGTAGTAAAAGCCCGCAGCAAGATCTGACCCGGCTTCAGAGGCAACGCTTTGTCGATGTGCCTTCTGAAGCCGGTTTTTTTGTACAGGCGAAACGCGTGTCGGCTGAAAGGGCGAGTGTTTACAGGTGCAGCTTTTGCTCGGATCGCCTGATTCAACAGCGATACGAAGGCTGGAGACGCGCGCTTATCCTGCTTCCCGTGCGGAACTTCAAGTGTCCTCACTGCTTTGACGTCTGCCTTAAGCCGGTGCAGTGGATTGGCCGCATCCTGCCGGGAAAATCCATGGTGGATCTGAAGGGCGTCTCACGGAAAGTCTGCCACGCAAACCGAGCGGCTTCGAAATCGAGCGATCAATTGTCCAGACGGATTTTGAAAGCTCTTTCTGCCTGCGGAAAATGGGTCACTCGCACGGAAGAGTCATTGGCAGCAGGCGTGAGGAAGCTACTATTGAAAGTCAGCCCGTCAAAAAAGAATGGACGTTCTCGATCGTCCCGTTCGCGTCGTCGCGAGCAATCGGAGGACTAAGGATCGCTCGATCAATCAGTGTCTGATCGTTGCCTTTCGCTCCGCGAAAGAACGCTACTTTCGCGGAGCGAAAGGCGACAATTATTGATCGAACGAGACTAAGAGTGTCAAATCTGCAAGACTCCGCAATCTGCCGAAACGCCGGGACCAGGTTGCGGGCCGCGAAGTGATTGCTGTTTCCCATTGATTGCTTAAATCCCCGATGAATAAAGATCAAAAGTTTCAGCTCGTCAGTGAATTCGCGCCAGCCGGCGACCAGCCGAAGGCCATCGAATCTCTGATCAAGGGCATCCACGATGACAAACGGACGCAGGTGCTGCTGGGCGTCACCGGTTCGGGCAAGACGTTCACAATGGCGAACGTGATTCAACATGTTCAGAGACCCACGCTGGTTCTGTCACACAACAAGACTCTGGCCGCTCAGCTGTATGGCGAGTTCCGCGAATTCTTCCCAAACAACGCGGTCACGTACTTCGTCAGCTACTACGACTACTATCAGCCGGAGGCCTACATTCCGCAGCGGGATATTTACATCGAAAAAGACTCATCGATCAATGAAGAGATCGACCGCCTGCGCCTGCTGGCCACCAGCGCACTGGTTAGCCGCAATGATGTGATCGTCGTGGCCAGTGTCAGCTGTATTTATGGGCTCGGATCGCCGAAGGATTATCTGAACATGATGATCCCGCTGCATGTGGGTCAGCAGATTGATCGTGACAACATGCTGATGAAGCTGATCGACATTCAGTACGATCGGAACGACTTCGATCCGGCACGTTCCAAATTCCGAGTCCGCGGTGATGTGATTGAAGTCTGGCCAGCTTACGAGGAGTTCGCCTATCGAATCGAATTATGGGGCGATGAGATCGAAAAGCTGACGATGATCGATCCTGTATCGGGCAAGGAATCTCAATCGCTGAAGGAGATCTATATTTATCCGGCGAAGCACTTTGTTCTTCCTCAAAGTCGAATCGATGCGGCTCTGGACGAGATTCGTGAAGAACTGGATATGACCCTTGAGACCTTTCGCAAGGAAGGCAAGCTGCTGGAAGCGCAACGTCTGGCGGCTCGCACGCGTCATGATCTGGAGCTAATGAAGGAAACCGGCTTTTGTCCGGGCATTGAAAATTACAGCCGTGCGCTGGCCGGACGAAAGCCGGGAGAAGCCCCGTACACGCTGTACGACTTTTTTCCTGAAGACTTCCTGATCTTTGTGGATGAATCTCATGCGACTCTGCCACAGATTCGAGCCATGTATGCGGGCGACAACGCTCGAAAGACCACGCTGGTCGATCATGGTTTTCGTCTGCCGATGGCGAAGGACAATCGTCCGCTGAAGTTCGACGAATGGAACAACAAACCTTCGTATCGCGTTCTGGTTTCGGCCACACCAGGGAACTGGGAGCTGGATCAGACCAGCGGCGAAGTGGTTGAACAGGTGATTCGTCCCACCGGGCTTGTGGACCCGGAAATCTTTGTCGTTCCGGCACGAGGTCAGGTGCAGCATCTGATTGAACAGATCCGCCAACGAGCCGCCTCGAACGAACGCGTGTTGATCACGGCGTTGACGAAACGTCTGGCCGAAGACCTGAGCAGTTACATGAAAGAAGAAGGCATCCGTTGCGAATGGCTGCATTCAGAACTGAACGCTCTCGAACGCGTCGAAGTTTTGCGTGAACTCCGCGAAGGAAAATTCGATGCCGTGATTGGTGTGAATTTGCTTCGCGAGGGGCTCGACCTTCCCGAAGTGTCTCTTGTCGCCATTCTGGATGCAGACAAGGAAGGCTTTCTGCGCAGCGAAACCAGCTTGATTCAGACGATCGGCCGATCCGCTCGAAACGTCAACGCCAAAGTTATTCTGTACGCGGACACTGTCACCCAAAGCATGCAGCGTGCGATTGACGAAACCAACCGCCGCCGCAAACTTCAGACGGCGTACAACGAGGAACATGGGATTACTCCGGAGACGATTCGGAAGGCGATTCGAAAAGGCATTGAAGAAGAAATCCAGGCTCGCCGAGTCGAACGGGAAATGGTCGGCGTGACGTCCGAGTCTCAGTTTGTGACTCAGGAATTTCTGCGTGAAATGGAAAGCGAAATGCTGGCAGCCGCCGAGCAGCTGGATTTCGAACGCGCCGCTCATTTGCGCGATCGAATTCACGAGTTGAAGAAAAAAATGGGCCAGCCAGTGCCTGATGACGAAGATTCTTCAGAGCCCGGCTTTGCATCGAAAGCCCAGAAGCCCAAAAAAGGTCGCCGACGAGGAAAGTGATAGACGCCAAAGTCAGCGGTTCGCGTTGACGCAGAACGGGGCGGGTTCGTTTTGGCTGATATCGAGCACAGCTCGATCAGCTATGGCGGCGGGACCGGACGGTCGTGGCGGCGGGTCCCCGGCTCACTGACAACTCGGCGGAAGAAGGCAAGAAAATGGAGTGCGTCGTCAACAGCAATTCCCAGCGCGACGCTGGCAGTCATCACGGACCCGCTGACCGGTGAAATAAATAAGGGCCAGCAATGTCGCCTGACAAAAGGCAGCGGTCAGAAACACGACGGCGCCGGAAACAAATGATCCCAGCGACCACCAGCAGATGAAGAAGATCAACAGTGACGACGGCCCTGCAAATGTTGTCAGCGACTTAAGACTGGCCTCATCGACTGTCAGCCCGTCGATCACAGGTCCGGCCATGTGAATATCATTTTCCGCAACATCACATTGGCTGACGATTGCCTTTCGAAGATTGTCGACCACCGCCGCACGCGAGACCAGTCCATTGCTGTTCAAGGTGACGACCAGACAGGTCAGCTGTCCATCTTTGCCCACCAGTGTTCCCGTGAGACGCTGAATGGCTTCCGCCAGTGGCATTCCCGGGTGCGGCTGCTTTGCCGGAACCGGCGGCGAAGTTTCGTCCGTGGTTTCGTCCGTGGTTTCGTCCGTGGCGGAGGTCGATTCCGTCTCCCGCGGACCGACTATGTTCCGCAAGGCTTCACGGCCGGATGTGACACGGTAGAAAAGCGATATTCCATCTGAAGCTTGAAACGTCTTTGATTCTCTTAGGACTTTGACGAGCCCATCGAGACGTTGGTTGTTCCATGTACAGTGATCACGAAATTCGGCTTTGAGGACATGGCGGGCTTGGGCCATGATAGGTGGGGCCATCCAAAGAACAGGATTGTTTACAGGACGCCTTTCATATGTTTCACCCAGCGATTGGGATTCTCCTGCTGTCATCACACTGTCGACCGAACTAGGGCTCGATCCAACCGGGATGAGTATCTCGCACGGTGCATTTCGTTTTTCAGCACCATCCGACGAATTATTCAAGAGGTGGCGAACTTTCGATCGGATGAGTCGAAACGTTAATTTTTTTCCGGGGGCGCATTTTGTGGCGCCGCAATTGCTCTGGCTGGCACCACGCACATGCCGCCAAACGTACTTAGCGATCTAAAAATCGCCGCTTAAAACGATTCTCCGTTGAGATTTTGAGATCGTGAATTGTGTGATCGGCTTGCCTCGCCAATGTAAAGCTTTTGCTGGCGACGACTGTCCACGACCTGGAGAAGACGAATGACCAATTCGGACGGGGTACGACGACGCGACTTCCTGAAAGGGGTCGGCGCGGCCGCGGCAGCCTCTGGCATCGTCGTGGCGGAAGACAAGGATCATGCGGCGGCGGCGGGTCAAAAGCCGACTTCTCGGTCCAAGGTGACTATAGCATTGACGTTGAACGGCAAAAAGAAGTCGTTTGATATCGACTCTCGCACGACGTTGGTCGATCTGCTTCGTGAAAACGAACAGATGACCGGGACCAAAAAGGGTTGCGACCAAGGTGCTTGTGGTGCGTGCACGGTACACATCAACGGGAAACGTGTGTTATCGTGTTTGACGCTCGCCGCAACGATCGATGGTGAGGAGGTCCTGACGATCGAAGGCATTTCGGATGGCGAGACTTTGCATCCGCTTCAGGATGCGTTTCTTCGCTGTGACGCCTATCAGTGCGGTTACTGTGCACCCGGCCAAATCATGTCAGGCATCGCGTGTATCAAAGAAGGACACGCGGCAAAATCATCTGAAGAAGCACGCGAGTGGATGAGCGGAAACCTCTGCCGCTGTAGTGCTTATCCCAATATTCTCGTCGCCCTTCGCCAAACGGCTGGTGCGGAACCCATTAGCGATCCTGCGATTCGCACTTCCCCCGTGACGAAGGAGACGCTGTCATGATTCCTTTCAGCTACGAAGAACCACAATCGCTCGCGACAGCCTGCTCGAAAATCGACCACAGAGACGCAATGGCAATCGCTGGCGGTACGACATTGGTCGATTTAATGAAGCTGAATGTGTTGACGCCCAAGTCGGTCATTCATGTCCGAAAGGTTTTGTCGTCCTCCGTCGAAACACGCGATGACCAGCTAGTGATCGGGGCCGCATGCACGATGGCGAACTTGGCCGATCATCCGCTTGTCAACGGAAAGCTTCCGGTTGTTCGCCAATCGCTGATCCTTGCCGCCTCACCACAAATTCGAAACATGGCAACACTGGGCGGCAACTTGCTGCAACGCACCAGATCGGCGTATTACCGGCACACGGACATGCCAGTCGAGCATGAGAGCACGCAAAAAATAAATTCGGCCGATTCCGATGGTGACGAGTTTGGCGAGGGTGTTGAGACTTCGCTGCTCGCAGTGCTTGGCAACAACGGCAAACTCGTCGGCATGTACCCAGGCGACTTTGCGGTGACCTTCGTTGCTTTCGGCGGGCAACTTGTGCTTGCAAGTCCCGATGGAGAACGCACGGTTGCTGCTCGAGACTTCTATCAGGCGCCTGAAGGCTCGTTCCAATACACGACGGCACTCAAGCCGAACGAAGTGATCAAAGAGCTGCGTCTTCCGATGACGGAAACTCTAAAGAACAGCTTGTACCTCAAGATCCGCGAACGCAGCAGCTACGCGTTTGCGTTGGCGAGTTGCTCAGTGGGATTGCACATGAACGGCGATCGTATCGCGGCGGCAAACGTCGGTTTAGGTGGTCTCGCGCCGATCCCGTGGCACAGTGCGGAAGCTGAGCAAGCACTTGTTGGCGAGATTGCGAGCGACGAAACATTCGCTCGCGCGGCCAACGCCGCACTGGCGGATGCGAATCCGCCAAGCGGTCTGGAATTCAAAGTTCCACTGGCCAAAAACACAATCGTTCGGGCTCTACAGATCGTTCGCGATCGGGGTCCGCTCAACGACGAACAACTTTGGGCCATGCAGCACGGAAGAGGATAATCAGATGAGCGGTTTTAAAGTAATTACGCTTAATGGGCCAGTTGGAAAGTCGATCGTTCGCAGGTCAGGGCACGAGAAGGTGACCGGAACGGCCACTTTCACTGCGGAATGGCCAGTCAACGGTTTACTGCATGCGGTCGCTGTGCCACGCAATGTCGCGCGTGGCAAAGTCAAGTCGATCGATACCTCGGTTGCTGAGTCGATGCCCGGCGTGCGTCTCGTGCTGACGCAGAAGAACCTGCCGAAGTTCACGCGTGTAAAGACGATGAACGAGTCGAATCAATCAACAAACTATCCTTCACACTTGTTCCGTGCTGCCGAGGACGAAGCATTCTTTGCCGGGCAATACATGGCTGCCGTGGTGGCGGAGTCGTTCGAGGACGCGCGCGATGCTGCGCTGGCTGTGAAAATCGATTACGAAGTTGGCGAGCACGTCACAGATATTGACGCTGCGCCCGCCGACGAGCGACCGGACGATCTCTTTGGAAGCCCAGCGGTGATCACCAGGGGCGATGCCGAGAAGCAATTCGAAGCAGCCGAAGTGAAAATCGATTCGGAGTATCCGACGTTCGGTAATCACCACAATCCGATCGAGCCTCACGCGACGATTGCGCAATGGTCGGAGAAAGATGGTAAGCCGTTCTTGACGGTTTACGATTCGTCACAAGGGCTGGCGATAAGCCAGAAAACCTACGCACAACTGTTTGGACTCAGTCCAGAACAAGTTCGCGTAGTGTGCAAGTTCATCGGCGGCGCTTTTGGCAGCAAGGGCGCCATGTGGCCGCAAGCCGTGTTGGCGTGTTTCTGTGCGAAGGCGGTTGGCGCACCAGTCAAAATCGAAGTCACTCGAGGTCAAATGTATGGCGGCACCGGACATCGCACGCCGATGCGACAACGAGTCCAGATCGGTGCTACTTCCGATGGCAAGATCACATCGATCATTCACTCGGGTGTTGCATCCGTCGCGGTCAAGGATCTTTATGACGAAGCGTTCACGATGGCGACTCGGATGATGTACCAGACTGAATCGCTGCGTTTGGATCAGCGACGCTGTCGCTTGAATTCGCAAGTCCCGACCTTCATGCGTGCGCCAGCCGAAACGCCGGGCATGTTTGCGCTCGAATCGGCAATCGATGAATTGGCCTACGAGCTGAAGATGGATCCGATTGAGCTGCGCAAGTTGAACGAACCTGAACAGGATTTGCTCGACAGTAAACCGTTCAGCGGACGACTCTTGCTCGATTGCCTGAAGCGCGGTGGCGATACTTTCGGTTGGCAAGCTGGGCATCAGCTCCCTCGGCAAAAGAAAGACGGAAACTGGTTGATCGGACAGGGCGTCGCCGCAGCCACTTACCCTGCATTCTTCTTTCCGACACAAGCCAAATTGACGTGGAACGCCGACGGACGAGTGCTGATTTCGTGTTGTTCCCAAGAGATGGGCACGGGAACCGCGACTGTGCAGAGCCAGTTGGTGGCTGACGTGTTGGGTATCCCCGTCAATCGCGTCTCGATGGATCTCGGCGATACGGACTTGCCACCGGGCGGTATCTCGGGCGGCAGTGCAACAACGGGCAGCGTTGGCGGCGCGCTTCTGGATAGTATGAAGGATTTGAAGTCGAAGCTCATCGAGCTGTTGCCAGAAACTTCGCCGATACGGAAAGCGGACGCGAACGAAATCACGATTCGCAGTAGGAAGTTGACGATGGCCGGCGACACGATCGACATCGAAGAACTTTTAACTGAGACACACAAGCGTTCTGTTTCTGGGAGCGGTAAGTTCACGCCGTCTAAAGATGGTGAGTATGCAGCACACTCCTTCGGAGCACAGTTCGTCGAAGTCGCAGTTGATGAAAAACTCGGTCTGGTGCGACTGCGTCGTATGCTTGGTTGTTTCGCATGCGGCACGATCCTGAACGCTCGGACCGGACGCAGCCAGTTTATGGGCGGGATGATAATGGGTGTCGGTCACGCGATGCAGGAAGCGACGCACTGGGATCATCGTTATGGCCGCATTACGAACGATAATTTGGCGGAATACCACGTGCCGGTGAACGCGGATATTCCTGATATTGAAATCTTGTGGATCGATACGCCCGACTTCAACGCGTCACCGATTGGAGCGAAGGGTATTGGGGAAATCGGGATCACGGGTGTCGCCGCTGCGATTGCCAATGCTGTGTTCAACGCGACAGGTCGCCGAGTTCGTGAGTTGCCGCTCACGCCTGCGAGCGTGATGGCGACCGCATAGTTTCAACGTTTCCTCAACTCCGCGACTGGAGGTCCTTTTATGCAAGATTTACTCGAACAAGCGGTTGCGCCGCACGAAGCTGGTGAGGCCTGCGTTCTCTGCACAGTCGTTCGGTTGGACGGAAGCGGGTATGGGCGACCGGGTGCACGACTGTTTTTGTCTGAGTCAGGTGAACGGCTTGGTTTTATTAGCGGCGGATGCCTGGAGAAAGACCTTTGCCGCAGAGTTTGGGATGCGACCGCCGCTGGACCAAAATTGATCGCGTTCGATACGGCAGGCAACTCAGTCGACGCTTCGCGATACAACACCGGATGCGAAGGGGTCGTGTATGTCTTTGGTCAACGAATCAATGATCGTGTGGCGGGGGTCATTCGTCGCATTCTCAATGCAACCACAAGCGGCCATGAAATTCGCTTGCTAACCGTTTATCGGAGCGACTCGGACTATGCCGAAGTCGGAGACACTCTCCTCATCGATATTGACGGAAACTTTCACCAAACCAACGCCAACACCGTTGGTGGAAGTCGCCAGAATTCCCAATCTAATCAAGCGTATTCTTCACCAGCCATCGCTGCGTTCATTGACAAACTTCAATCCGCTGACCGCAACTGTTCCTTCGCATTGCATGATTCCAACGGCGAGACAATCGAAGCCGCGATCGAAATCATTTTACCGCCCCGACGATTAGTGATCTTTGGTTCTGGTGATGATGTGATTCCAGTTTCGACGGCTTCCGTGGCACTCGATTGGCGAGTCACGGTTGTTGGACATCGCGTCGAGTTGACGCAACGGCAGCGATTTCCTGGCGCCGAGGTGCTGTGTGGATCGATGCACGAAATCGCCGAGGAGCTATTGGTTCACGGAACTCATTTCAGCGACAGCGCCGACGTTGTCATCATGACGCATGATTTCGATCGCGACGTGGAACTGATGGATGTGCTCCTCGACTCACCCGTGCGATCGATCGGGCTACTCGGGCCCAAGCGACGCTTAGGTCGATTGGTGACTCGATTGCACCAGCGAGGACGAAAGCTCAGCGACCGCGACATCGCTCGCATTCGCTCGCATTCGCTCGCCATTGGGGCTCGACATCGGTGCGATCTCACCCGCTGAAATCGCCACGTCGATTGTCGCTGAGTTGATTGCGTTTTCGCGAGAACGCGAAGGTGGATTCCTTCACGAGCGACGACAGCCCATTCATCCATCAAGCGAACACGAGCGATTAAGCACCGAGCGGCAAATCAGTGTCGCCTTTCGCTCCGCGAAAGTAGCGTTTTCCCATTCTTTCGCGGAGCGAAAGGCGACAATAAAAAACAGCACGATGCCAAGTATCGAGCACGCAGTCGCTGGGGAACCAGGGGCTGTTAGTCTGTGAATGGCCAAGAAATTACGACTGCGATCTTGCTTGCCGCTGGCGGATCAACGCGGCTGGGTCGACCCAAACAACTCCTGCCCTGGCACGGCTCGACCTTACTCGGCTCAACGATCAAACGGCTGACCATGGCGGGCTGCGAGCGGTTGATCGTCGTGCTCGGCGCGTATGAATCGGAAGTTCTCGAGCACTGCATTGCCCCGAAAAACGTTCAACTCGATATTGTCACCAATGTGGATTGGAGCAAGGGGCAAGCGACGAGCTTACGCGTAGGCATCGAATACGCGATTGCAGTGAACGACATTGGGTCAACGATTATTGCACTGTGTGATCAACCGTTGATTGACTCAGGTCACTATCGAGAACTGCTGGCCAAAGTCAGTCGGTTCGGATACTTCGCAGCCGCGACGGAATATCCCGAAGGCTTAGGAGTTCCGGCCTGTGTCAGCTCGTCGGCATTGCAGAGTCTTTCGATTTCGGCCGGCGATGCTGGAGCTAAAAAGTGGCTGCGTGAGCAACCGCCACACACCGTCGGCCGCGTGACATGCCCGGCTGCGGCATTGGACATTGATACGGAACTCGACTACCGAGAAAGATTGAATCATGGCCAAGTTGTTTGAAGAATATCAATTCAAAGATGTGAAGCTGCGCTCATGAACAAGCCGACTTAATTGAGCTTGCCAGGGAATTAAACAGTATCAACAACCTTCCACAAAAGAACATGACCATGACTGCATCAAAATCCTTAAGCAAAGACCCTATCTGCGGAATGACCGTGGACCACACCACCGCGATCCACGGTGAGCGAAACTGAAAGACGTTCGCTTACATGGCGTTGGTCATGGGCGCGACGATGGCCGTCGTCATGCTCGGCTTCATGCAGAAGATGTATGACAATCGGAAAGCGAACATTGGCATCTTCGTGGGCAGCGCAGTTGTTTTCGCCGCGTCGCTTTGGCTCATGCGCATTCAGGCGACGGTCGAGGACGTTTCCTGGATGAAGGCGACGATCCCGCACCATTTGATTGCGATCTCAAAGCAAAACCGTCGAGCACAGCTCAACGATAAAAGAGCGAAGTATGAGATTGTCAGACTGCCCACCAGCAGAGCCATCAAAGCACCCATGATGGCCAGCAGAAAAGCCCAGTCACCGACGGTTCTGCGGGGTTCTATTGCCGGTGATCTATGCTGAAGTAAAAGCTGCATATTGCGATGGTTCGATTTCCAATAGACGTCAAACGCATCACCAACGATAGGAATTGAACCGATCAGCCAGTCCACAAATATGTTGAATCCCATCCTGGCCATCGTGGAACGTGACACGCCGCGCCGATGCGCTTCCTTCAGGAAGTACAGGGAAATTGCTGACGTCGTCAGATCGCCGATGCCCGGAAAAAGCCCGATAATCGAATCTATCCCGAACCGCAGCTTTGTCCCGGGAATCGCAAAGGCATTGTCCATCAACCTCACCAACAAGCCCAGACGGGCAAGATCCTTCGCAGATTCTGAATCCGCCCGAAGATCGCTCGCCCGTCCTTCAATGATTTCGCCCGCGATTAAATTTTGTTCCGATGGGTGATGAGATGTCACGGCGGATATTTTCGGTGAGGAGCAGGCAGACACGTTTCGACGACCACATCCAGACGGGACACGATCACCACTCGTCAAAACAGATTGGCAGATTCTCCGGCCGCTGAACACCTTTTTCCCAACATTCCGCCGCGCTCCCAGATATTCAACACCCCGAATTGCCCACTCCTCTGGGGGACGTTCGTGGAAATTTCATCCGGAAGTGTTTGTCCCCAACTCCCCGGCGGGGAGAGAGCCAAAGTGAGGGGTAACGCCGTTAAGAATTTTTGTAGCCGGATTCGTGAGAATTCGGGCATTCGTCATGAAACGATTCCGAAGTCTCACGACTTCGACTACCAAACCCCGCCTGTTTTCTCGACGAAAAATTCTTAACGGCGTTGGGTGAGGGGCCTTGCATTCGGTGTCAGTCGTTTTTGTAGTCCGAATGGCATTTGCTACAGGTGGTTGCGATCTTTGTGAGGGCGGATTCGTAGGCGGCAAAATCGTTCGCGGCTGCGGCTTCTTTGATTGTCTGGGCCGCGGTGACAACGTCGCTCGCGTAGCCGGTGAACTTGGCGTCGTCGCCGTAGCCATAGCCCGGCATGCTGACGATCTTTGCCATTACGGCCATCATGGACGCCTCGTGGGCTATCATGTCTTTCTTTGAACCCATCGCGCTTTCCGTGCCAGCTTCCGTTTTCAATCTCTTCTCCGCATCTTCCATCCGCATCATCAGCAGACGCATCTCGGCCACTTCCGCGAAGGAATCGGAGTCGGGTGGTTCTTCCAGACCAGCAGGCTTTGAACGATTCAAAATATCAGCAATCGTTTCGTACAATTCCTGAACTCGCTTCTGATCCTTGGCACCTCGCTGCAGCGGCGCAGAATTAATCTTCTTGGCAAGATCACGAACGTATTTCGCGTCGTCCTTCCATGACACCGGTTCCGAATGCTCCATCGCAACGCTGGCGAGTGCTCCAAGAGCGGCCGCTTTGGGAGGAATCATCAGCATCGACGAATTGAAGGTCCCCACGGACTGGACGTTTTCGTTCATGAAGTTGCGGACCGACTTGACCTCTTCTTCCAGAGTCGCCATGGTGATCAACGACGTCCAGGAATTGTCATCCGCGGCGGCAGTCGGTGCTTCCGACGGAGTCGCCGTTTTCTCTGGCGTCGAAGCGGGTGCCGCGTCCGTCATTGCCGGATCCGCTGAACTGTCATCACCGGTCGCCGGCGTCATTGTTCCAACTGCACCCGGGTTCGCGGTGCCAGTGTTCGCGGCCACGACAGCGTTGGTTCCGCCCCCGATGGGCGTTTGATTGCTGGCGACTTCGTAAGGGCTGTCAAAAAAGGCATCCATTGGAACATTGCCGAACCACTTTTGCCCATTCTCATCAACCCAGACTTCGTCGCGACGATGCTTAGTCTGACTTCCGGAGGCTGAGGATTTACTCGTGGTGCTGGCCTGAGCCGCCCCTTCGACGCTCGCGGGTTCCGCCGTCGCCTGAGCAGATTCAGGGACGACAGGGGCAGGCGCAGAAGAACTGCCGCCGCACCCGGACAGACACAGACAAAGGGTGACCGACAACGCGATTCGGCTGTCAGAATGCACGGAAGACGGAACTGCTCTCAGCGATATCATGGATACGTCCAGCGAAACAGAAAGGCCCTGCCAATGATGGCTCTGGAGTTAAGTATAGTTCGAACGAGCCACGCTGTCAGCAGAAAAGCGGTTCAACGATAAATGAAGTGCGCGGCATGGAATCCAGGGAATGATTGGTTGAAGACGAACCGAGTCAAGATCGGCACGTCAACAACATTGGAAGCGTCGATCGAAAAGAGATCTGAACCGCGAATGGACGCGAATGAACGCGAATAAAGTCAAAAACAGCCAGAAAAACCAGTTGTTCTCTTGCCCTGACTTTAGATCGCGGAACGGTTGAAGAGTCATTCGAAACGACCACACACTGTATCACAGAAGCCATTCGCGTGAATTCGCGTCCAATCGCGGTCTAAGCACCAGTCCGCCTTCACGAACTTTTTTGTCGTGGAACAAGAAAAGCGTGCCCAGGTCCGAGCGCTGCGGGCAAAGCGAGATTTACGCCGTTGTGTGTCTTGGTCAGGTCTCGATCTCAATCAGCGTATTTTGTTCAGGTCCGATCAGTTCGACGCACGCCATTGGCTTGGAATTGGGCAACAATGATGAGCCGATCGAAGTTCAGGTCCGAGAAAAGCTGCCCGCTGTTTTCAAACCGGAAAATCGGATGCCTTAATATTCTGAAGAGTCGATTCTGGTAGTGGTGATGATCCCAGGGGATCGCAATACTGTGGCATTGACAGTAAGAGCTCTATGGCGATCACTTCGTAGCGAAACGCGCCAAGCGTTTCGGCGGTGTCCCTGAAAAAGCGGCATTCCGAAAGCCTCGGCGGCTTCCGCTACGGCCTGTCCGTTGCTTCTTTCACAGGTAAAATCAGCAATCACAGGCCACATCAGCAAACAAATCCAAAACAGACAGACCCCAGGTTATGACGAAAATCGCGGACGAAGAAAGTTCCGGCGCGGATCGAGTTCTGGAAGTGCGTTACGAATTCACGCCGGTGCTGGCCGATATTCTGAGCCACCTGAAGGCGTCGCTGATGGTCACGACCTATCAGGCCGGAAAATTACTCGTGCTGGGCGTACATGACGGACAGCTGAAGATCAGCTTTTCGAACTACCAGCAACCGATGGGGCTCGCTGTGGCCGGTGATCAGATTGCCATCGGGACCAGCAAGCAGATGAATTTTTTGGTTGGCAATCGAGACGTTGCGAAAACGGTTGAGCCGGCTGGAACATGGGACATCTGCTACGTCCCGCGAACATCGACATGGACCGGCAGCATTCATGGCCATGATCTGGCATGGGGGAACGACGGGCTTTGGGTCGTGAATACGCTGTTCTCGTGTCTCTGCACGCTGCATGAAGAATACAGCTTTGTGCCGCGCTGGAAACCGCGTTTCATCAGTCAGCTGATCGATCAGGATCGATGCCATCTCAATGGACTGGCGATGGATCAGGGACGACCACGATCTGTCACGGCGATGGCGGAATCGGACACGGCAGGTGGATGGCGACCCACGAAGGCCAGCAGTGGAGTCATCATTGATGTGGATTCCGGGGAAACCGTCGCACGAGGCTTCGCGATGCCTCATTCGCCGCGCTGGTATAACGGAAAGCTGTGGGTCCTGGATTCAGGCCGCGGTGCTCTGTGCACGGTTGATCCCGCGACGGGACATTTTGAAACCGTGGAAATTTTTCCAGGCTACACGCGAGGCCTGAGCTTTCTCGGGCAGTTCGCGTTTGTCGGACTGTCAAGAATTCGTGAAACGTCAGTCTTTGGCGGAGTTCCAATTGCCGAGCGGCGTGATGAACTGAAGTGTGGCGTCGGTGTTGTGGATCTTATGACTGGCCGGACGGTGGCCGTCTTTCAGTTCCTGTCGGGCGTGACTGAAATCTTCGCCGTGGAACTTGCGCCCGGTGCGGCTTGCGCTTATGTGGCCGGAGCAAGCTCCGATGGCAAAGAACATGACGTCTGGATTGTGCCACAGCCGGGCACTCTGCCTGCCGTGAACTTGCACAGGCCGTGGTTCAGCACACCGCCGGAGTCAATGAACTCCCTGGATTCGACAAAGGCAACGGCTATGACTTCTGTGTCGCCGCGAACGCCAGCGGCCGAGCGTCAGGTCAGCCTTGAAGACTGGCTCGCGGCCAATCCGCAGGATGCAGGCGGATGGATCACGCTGGGCAATTTGCGACAAGAACAAAGCCGTCAGCCGGAGGCACTGGTCTGCTATGAACGGGCTGTGGCTGCGGACCCATCGATGTCGGCGGCAAGGCAGAATCTTGGGTATCTGCTGTTCAATCAGGGCTATCCCGAACGGGCTCGGCAGGTTTACCTTGACCTTCTGAACATCGATCCTTCTCCAATGAATCGGCTATTGTCCACATCGGTGCTGCCGGTCGTTTATCAATCGACGGAGGAACTGCAGCGGTGGCGACACGATCAGGAATCCGCTCTGCAGGACATGGTCCGCATGGGCGATTCTGTCGATGCGGCCCTGCAGCTGGTTCCCACGGCCTTCTTCTGGGCGTATCAGGGACACAACGACTGCACTGTGATGAAGCTTCGCGGCCAGATCATTCGCGGCCAAATCGACGGATCAGCTATGCCGGCGCGTCAGCTCGGAATCCGTCGAAACGAGCCGCTGCGAGTCGGAGTTTTATCGGCCTACTTTCGAAACCATACGATTGGTCGGCTGAATCTTGGTCGGATCGAAAAGCTGGACCGAGAAAAGTTTCATGTGACGGTGTGTTCGGCCAGCAGTGGCAAAGACGAGTTTTCGATGCGATTCGAAGCAGCAGCCGATCGATTCGTTCAGGTGCCGCGTGACGTTGCGGCGGCGATCGACACGATTCAAAAACTGGAGCTTGATGTTCTCCTGTTTGCCGACGTTGGCATGGATGCGCTGTGTTCGACGCTGGCATTTTCGCGAATGGCGCCGGTCCAATGCGTCACGTGGGGACATCCGGAAACGACCGGCAGTCCGGTGATGGATTATTTTCTTTCCAGCGAACGCCTGGATGAGCCAACTTCGCAGGCTCATTATACAGAACAACTGATTCGAATGCCGTTGACAGGGACCTATTATGAGCGACCGGAAGTGCCGACCGCGGCGTCGACGATTCGTTCCCGGTTGGGGCTGCCGGAAGGACGGCCTCTGTATGCGTGTCCGCAGTCGCTGTTCAAGTTTCATCCGGACGACGATCTTGTCCTGGCAGGCATTCTGGATGCCGATCCCGAGGGTTTTCTGGTGGTGATTGAAGGGCGAGTTCCCGAGTGGACGGAGCGGCTGAAGTCACGCTGGCAGAAGACGCTGGCGCGGGTGCTGGATCGCATTATCTTTCTTCCGGCGATGGCCCATGAAGATTATCTCAGCCTGCTGCATACGTCTGAGGTGGTGCTGGATCCGCTGCATTTTGGCGGTGGCAACAGCAGTTACGAAGCCCTGGCCATGGGGACTCCTGTGGTGACGTTGCCAAGTCCCTTTTTGCGAGGTCGAATCACAGTGGCGCTGTATCACAAGATGAATCTGCTGGATTGTGTTGTGACTTCAACCGACGAATACATTGCTCTGGCGGTGCGGCTGGGCACTGATCGAGACTTCCGTCAGGCCATGCAGCATAAAATCGTGGACCGGGCTGGCGTGCTCTTCAATGATTTAAATGAAGTGCGGTGTCTGGAAAACGCCTTACTGCAGATCGGGCAGTAGCGGCGAGATTCACATCGCTCGATCAAGAAGTGAGCCGCAAAGCGGCAGCTGCGGGTGTGTGTCTTAAAAAAAACACAAACACCCGCGGCTAGCGCCTCGCGGCTCACTGCAGATCGGGCAGTCGCAGTCGCAGCGAGTGGCGAGCTCAGTCGCTGAGACCCGGGCGGCGGCGGGATTGTTTTTTGTCGGAGCGGACATGCTTGTCGCTCAGTCGGCGTTGACGAGCACCCCTGGACGGCTTTGATGCCTTGCGTTTCACGGGCGGAGTTGCGATGGAAAGAATCAGTTCGGTCAACTTCTGTCGGCAGTCTTCAACATTGCGCGTCTGATCTCGATAACGCTGGCTGGTGATCTGAAACACGCCTTCTTTGGTAATCCGGCGACCGTATCTCGCGAGAAATCGTTCTTTGACATCCGCAGGCAACGACTCTGTGTTGGTGATGTCCCAGGTCATGATCGCTTTCGAGCTGACCTTGTTCACATTCTGTCCGCCCGGTCCGCCACTGCGCGCGTACGCCAGCTGGAACTCTGTGTCGGGGATTTGGATTCGATCGTTCACTTGAAGCATGACGGCTCAGATCCTGAAATCATCACGAAGGTTCACGTTCTGATGCGAAGAACATTCGGTCCCTGCAACCCTCCGCTGCAGTGTAAGCGGATTTCCAGGAGACTGCTGGTGATTTCTGAAAATCGGCGAAGGAGGGTGCAGTAAACAATAATGTGCCTCGCATCTCCGAGGCGAGATGTTCGCCTTCCGTCTGGCACAGACGGTCCACAATAACACGATAGCCGGATCTCTCGCGGGTTGACGGTTGAGTCTCAAGCGAACACTGTTCAAAATGCTGCGATCATTCCAACCGTGTTTTATGTTGCTCAGGAGACTTCCGGTGCCTCAACCATTACGTGTGCTGCTTGCCGCTTTTTCTCTGGCCCTGATGGTCCCGGGCTGCAGTGAACGAAAGCAGGCCGGGCCGCCAGCGACCGCGGCCGATGAAGTCGCTTCACCGGCCGCTGCAGATTCTGCTGCGACTGAGTCCCCTTCTTCAAGTGGAACCGAGTCGGCTCAGTAGTCGAATCCTTGATCGTGCGACAATCGTTTAAAATTAACGCACGGTCGCTTCGAAGGTGATCGTTCCGTTCTCGTGGCCTTTCAAAGGCTTGTCGAGCTTGAACGTAAGGATCGAGCTGCCTTCGCCGTTGGGCTCAACAGTGACCTCGCCCGGATTTTTCTCATCAATGCTGGCGGAGCCAGTGACGTAGTCCAGTCGCGGAGTCAGATTGTCCACGATCGTCACATCGTAAACATCGAAGTCGCCGATGTTCTCAAATCGAATGGTGAACGTGATCGTGTCACCTGACTGAGCCAGTTCGCGGTCGGCCAGTTTTACGATATGAATGTTGCCACGCGTCTCGCGTTCGTCCTTGACGCCAATCGTTTGCTGGACTTTAAACCGTGCCGTGATTTCCGAGGCGTTGGTTGTGACAGCGCTGATGACCGGGAATTGATCGCGAGTCCAGATGCCGGCATTCTGCATCTGCTGAGCCAGCACGAAACCTTCCTTCCGATTGAGCGATCCGGGGCTTGAGTAGGCTCGCCCTTCGTGACCTTCATCGACCTTACGATTCTGACCGGCGTTCTCGGTCCGACGTGCTTGCATTGGCGGCGTCGCCGCATTCATGCCATCGACACGATTGCGGGTTTCAAGGCCGTAGAGAATAGTGTCATGCACATTTTCCTGAGCCGCGTTGCCGGTCTTCAGGTTGCTGACGGCAATAGTGTCTTTGGCTCCGGCCGCTTTATCCACCTTGATGTCGGCCACAATCCCGGTCACCGTTTTGACTGATCCAAATCGAGGTGCGTACACGGCGACTCGATTAGACGCTGTCGTGCGGAGTTCGCCCGTATGATCCGCGAAGGCCGCGACGGTGTCTTCCGTATCCAGCCCGCTGCGGTCGGTATGCATCGCGGCGGAAAGATCACGATCGCCGCCATCGAACACGTATTCATCCGCGTACATGTCAGCAAACGGCGACGCGGCAATGGTTTCCATACGATACAAAGGCCGTCCGTCAGGATTGCATTCCAAACGTGGCTCCGCAAGCAGAAACTGCGGCCCGGCTGGAGCGAATTGTGAATTTTCCATGCCAGGCTGGAAGCTCGTCAGCTGGAACTCGCTTTCCTTCTTCAGAGATTCAGCCTGACGTGATTCAGCCTGTAGAGATTCCTCAAAGGAAAGATTGTTCGGCGGCGACTGAACTGCCACCGCAGCATCGTTGACGCTGCAAGCGCCCATGCGAACGATGCCATCGCTGGACGAATGGGCGTTCGTCGACGCGGTTGTATCTTCATCAGGATATTGAGCACGTGCGGGCAGCGGCTGATGGCCGGCCTGCTGTTCGAGCATCTGCGGAGTTGTTTCGGAATAGACGTGGTCGGGTTCCTGTCGCAGGCTGGAAGACAGGCTGCATCCCGGGGCCATCCAGAGACCGAGCCCCGTGAGACTCGAGGCCAGCAGTCGACGGGATTTGTTTCGGGTTGAGCTCATTCGAATCGTCCTAAAGGTCCAGGCATCAACCATGCAGCGAATGACCGCGTTTAGTCGTTCGAACAGCGTGGCTTCTGCAACTCCTCGTCTTCCACATCTGGGTATTCAACTTAATACCGCCGGGATCGATCTATTTGCGTGCAACCGGCCGTTGAGATGAAGCTCGATCGCTGGCGAGCCCGTCCAAATTTTTCTTTCGGTCCGACAGCTTCACAACGCCTGTGTTCACCGCCACTGTTTCGCCCAGATCAAAGGCACCGCCTGAGCCGAAGAAGCTCACGGGCATGTCCAGACCGGACGGCGTTCTGCCGCCAATGCGAACGATGACCATCGGTCGTCCGAGGTTTCCGGCTTCCTGCAGAGCGTTGTCTGTTGGGCTGACAGTCAGCGGGGTCTGACGACGCAGTGGGTCTACCAAAGCCGCTCGGCGAGGATTTTCGAGATAGATAATTCTGGTCACCATTTGCCCGTCGATGGCCTGTTGTATATCGGCCGCCGACAGGACTACAGGAATCGGATAGTTGGCAGCCGTTCCAACGGGCGGATGCAGACGGTCGATGATTTCAATCGACGGATACAGTTCCACTCCTGGAAACTCGGGCATTTCACTGACACGCAGGCGGTAAATATGCCCGGCGTTGACAGAAAACTGAGCCGGCGCCGTAATCGTTGCCAGGGGATCAGGTGAGGCCGAATAGATAGACACCGTTCCGGCCGATGGCAATTCGACTCGCACGGGCTGCATCCAGAACGGATCGTACTGACGCACGCGAGCCAGCGTCGCTGCGGTAAATCCGGGCGGCAGCTTTTCGTTCAGCGGCTCGTGATATTCGCCGACCTGAGCCATCGCTGAAGCCGGAGCTATCAGGACAGCCAACGCGAGCATGGCGGCTTTGAGCAATGATTCGCGAGCGGGAATCATGGTTGGACTTTCCGAGGTCTGGCAACGTGGACTGATGCAGAAACCCACATCCTGTTTTGATGAATCACGAAGCAAGGGCGACTGAAGCTGTCGCTTCGAATCGCCCCTGCGGCAAAATCATGATCCGGCAGATCAGTAACCTTGAGGCGGGGAGAAAGCTCCCTGACCCTGAGGCGTTGAGACTTCACCCGGTGCGAAGACTGGATGAGTTTCCTTGTACTGAATGTGCTTGACCGGTGCCGGTATGCTGTAGCCTGGGCTATGTTCGACGTCGATTAGCATGTGGTCGACAGGGTCAGGCATACGGTTGTTGCTGAGGTTGCGAATCGTGTGCGACTTCAGACCTGCTGGTCCGCCCAGTGGAAGGTGCGGAGGACCTGGTAGTCCAATCGGCGTCGCTGTCATCGGCATGCCCCAGACTGGTGTCGGTCCCACTCCGGAGATTGGTACCGGCTGGCCAGGATAACCGCCACCGGCAGCAATCATCGCACCAGGAACTCCCTGAACGTTGGCCGGAATAAATCCGATTGGCGATGGTGGAAGGTACTGGCCAGCTTCGCCGTCCAAGGTGGAGAACGAAACCGGTCGGATCGATCCGTCAGCCTGGACGGTCGCTTCTTCGAAGTTCATTTCCTTGTTGCCGACTCGCAGAACCACCATGATGGTTCCCATACGTTCGGCTTGTTCGATCGGATCAACACCCGGGTCGAGCGTTGTTGAAACCAGAGTCTCAACACCGGCGATTGCACGGGCCTGGAATCGTGGATCCGGCAGATAGATGACTTTCGTCACCATGTTGTTGCTGCGGATGTGTTCCAGGTCTTCGTCTGTGATTTCTACCGGGACTGTATTATGAGTCAGATAGGCAAACGTGTTTGGATGACCGGTTCGAACTTCCAGCGTCGGGTAAAGACTCTGACCTTCCCAGCCTTCGCCAGGGATGCCCGAGTAAACCAGTTGGTAAATAGCTCCCTGTGGGAAGTCAGCTCGACCAGGCACAAATCGCTGATTACGAGCGATCACGTTGCCTGACATCCAGCCTACTGCCATCCCGTCCTGGCCAATGAATTTGACTTGAGTCGACATCGGAGGTGGTCCCATCATGGGGCCTCCCATTCCCATTCCGCCTGGCTGAGCCAGAACTCCCATGACGCCGGGACCAGGCCCGTCGACCATAGGGCCCGGATGAGCCATCATGGCTGCTGGCGGCGCGACATATTCGTTTGATCTTACGACACTCTGGCCGTCTACTCCGGCACAGCCCATGCAGACGACCACAAGTGCGCCCAGGGCCAGAAAGTATAATCTCATTGCTACCCCTTCCTTGAGATGCTGAGTTGAACCAACAGCAACTCGCGTGTTCGATCCAACAGCAACCCGCAGATGACCGTACCTTCAACTGCAAAACTGACTGTGCCTGACCGTTTGCACTTTGCCGTCGACCCCGATGAGGGGCCGTCGGTACACTGCTCTAAGCAGCCTCGAACCGATCGAGACTACTTCGAATCGCCGGTAAAACCGTGGGTTCGATTGACGCGGGCCCTGTTGGTTCCGCACCATGCGAACTTCGACGGTTGATTAAACCTGCGATCCGTCGGTCTTTCTCTTCTGTTTTTCGGGTCTGCAGAACTCGAATCTTTGGCAAATCCATCAAAATCAGAACATGAATCACAAACCTCAAACATTACCAGGGCTTCCAACGCTGGCAGCTCTGGCAGCCGTCTGTCTCAGTGCAGCCGGTCTGACCCTAAACGTTTCTGCCGCTTTCGCTACAGGACCACGGCCAGTTGCCAGTTCTGCCGCAGATGAGTCCAAACCGGCGACTGATTCTCCCGCGCCGGCTGACCAGGAACCGAATCCGGCAGCCCCTGCCGAATCTGCCGGCCTGCCAGCCGCTGACGAGATTCTTACCCAGCTTCGCGCAAGGCTTGAGGGTTTGGATTCGCTCAAATGCGAATTGCAGCAGACGTCAACGATCGCCGGAATGAAGTTGACAGCCGTCGGCAAGTATGTGGAAGCGTCCGGCAATCGCGTCAGTCTGCAGTATGTCATTTATCCGATGTCCCCGGAGACGGTCGACGATGCAAAGCAGCTGGCTCTGGACGCCGCTCCGCAGACGTTTGACGAATCCAGGAACCGCGGCGTCCTGATTCAGGTCAGCGACGGGACAGTTCTTTTGACGTCATGGAAGAACGGCGACGCTCAGCGCGTGACTCGTCGCAACATCCGCGACATTCTTACGGCGGCCGAAGCCACAAAGACGTACGATCCGAAGAACGCCGCGATGGATCTGGGTGTCGGCGGACTCCGCGGCCTGATTTCCCGTTTGCAGGCGTCGATGGAATTCGCGCCCGTGAAGTCGCTGACCGTCGGCGAACGTCAGGTGTTCGAAGTCACCGGGCGGTGGAATGAACGAATTAAGAAGGACGTCTTCAAAGTGCCCGAGGGAACTCTGGTGGATCCTCGACCACAGGTGCCTGAGTACGTGCGAGTCTACGTCGACGCGGAAACGATGCTGCCGCGCAGAATTCAGTTTTTAAAACGCAGTATGAATCCCGCAGAGAAGATGGTCCGCCCTTTGATTACGCTGGATCTGCGCAACGTGGTGCTGAACGAGGCCGTCGACGATCAGACGTTTAAGTTCACCGCACCGGAGAATGTTCCTGAAGAAGATCAGACCGAACAGGTGATCCAACTGATCCAGCAGAGCATTAATTCCACAGCCCAGCCAGATCAGGTACCTGGATCCGCAGAGTCATCAACTCCCGCCGAACCCACTGTGCCATAACTTGTGAATTTATGGGTGGGCCCAGCGAAGCGCCGGCCCACCAACATGAAAGTGAAAGCCGCAAAATGGTCGGCCGGCGCTCACGGATGTGACTCATGAAACCAGCCACGGTTCAATTTGAATCTTCATGGCGGTCACTGTTTACCGGTGGTCTCGGATCACTGTGTCTGCATGTGGCGGTTCTCATTCTTGTCAGTCTGACATTGCGAGGCTGTCAGAAAGTGGGGCCAGGCACGCCGGGCGGTGAGCCGTTTCGTGATGTTGGCCTGGTTGTGCTGGACGGCGTCGATGGCGGCTCGGCCGAGGTTGGCAAGGCGCCGGGAGCGGGGGACGACACGCAGACGCAACAATCCCACGATCAGACATCCCGCTCCGTCAGCCCAAACGATGTGGCGGACGGTCAGGCCGCTACCAGCGAACGTCTGCCGTCCGAAGCGCCGGATGTTTCTGATCTGCTCAACATGTCGGAAACTGAATCCCGTGAAAGTGGTGACACATCCTCCAGTCTGCCGCCACTCATTGGACCAGGCACGCCTATTGGCGGCGTTCGACGACCGGCACAGGGCGGAGGGAGTGGCCTGATCGAACCGACAGAAGCCGGTGGAGCAGCGAAGCTTGGCGGGATCGGCGGGCCTGGCGACACGACGTTCATGAACATCGCCGGCGTGGGTAAAACGTTCGTCTATGTGATCGACACCAGCAGCAGCATGCACGGCAGTCGCCTGAAGCTGGCTCAAAGTCATCTGAAGAAAAGCATCCGAATGCTGCAGCCCAACCAGCAGTTTGCCGTCGTCTTTTATAACGACGAATACCGTGACCGGCTGAAGCTCGGCCGGCAGGCGGATCGCGAACTTTATTTTGCCACCGAGTTAAACAAACAACTTGCGTCTCAGGAAATCGATCGCCGCACAGCCGATAGGGGAACCGATCACCGACCGGCTCTTCTGGAAGCTCTGAGCCTAAAGCCAGAGGTGATCTATTTCCTGACCGACGGCGATGAACCGGAACTCTCTGCGGCGGACCTGAAGGAGATCGCCCGACACAGCGGCCGGACGACGATCCATGTTATCAAGTTCGGAGACGGCACGCTCATTTCACGCGAAACCAGTTGGCTCGAAAAGCTCGCCGCCCAGTCTGACGGCGAATTCCGTTCTCTCAAAGTGCTGAACTGACCCGGCTGGCCAGCCACGATCGCCCAACGGCGGTCGGTTTGACATAGTAGTCGTCACTCTCCGAGTGACGAAGGCCACAATACCCGGCCCCCGGCATTCATCACTCGGAGAGTGATGGCTACTATAATCGCAAATCGACTGCTATTGCACCGTCGCCCCTCATGTATTTGCAGGTGCGAATAACGACGATGAGTCCCGCGGACGATCAACGGACTTACTGCGCCGGTTGGTCTTTGCCTTCGCTGGCGTAACGGACACGCGCGGGGCCGTCGCCGTTGGGGGCGTCGAAGGCCACTTGAGTTGGCAGCCGATTCATATGCATCCCGTGAGGAATCCGTTTGGCGGTAGCAACATCTTTTTGCAAAGACCCTTCCTGCCACACATTAACACCGAACGCGTACCAGTTGCTGTCATCAGCCTGAGCCATTGACACGCCTCCGTTGCCGAGCACTGATTTGGATTTTGCGTCGTACAGGACCATGCCCAGCTTGGAATAGCCGTACTGTCTCTTTCGCTGGGTCAGGCGGACTTCCGGCAGCGTCAGCATACCCGGCAAAGTAATTTCGGGAATACCGAGATACGCATCGGAAGTGTCTGTCCCAACACCGCCGCTGCGAAGTTCCATGATAACGTCAGCCGCGTCGGCTGTCGGGGCAATGTCCCGCCGGCCTTCAGAACTCGATGTCGAACTGATCCCAGCACATACGTCTTATCCACGCATTCGAGATACTTCTCTTCGATAAACACGTTCTGCCCGCTCAGCGGCATGAAATCCACTTTATCCAGGGACTGGTCAATCGCGTTCGACAACAGCATCTGTTCCTTGGCAGTTCGCGCGGTGTTGGAAGTGGACGTTGACGTGCAGCCGGTCAGAACAATTGCGAGCAGTGTCAATTTGGTCAGATAAAGCGATGGAGAATGCATAGTCAGTTCCGCCGGTGGTCGTGTGGAATCAATGTTGGAGCCTCTAAGTCTAAGAACCCCATGGGAATCGCTTCAATCCGGAATTGCCAGCGAAAGCGATTGTGTACGGTTGATTCCATTCCTGGCTGACCGTCTCGCAAAAATAGCGATTACGCATCGGCATAAAATGCCGTCTGTGGCCTCGGATGGCGGATGCTGCTCGACGGCAACAGATTTGTTAATGGGAAGGTTTGCTATTGAGCAGTTCGACCAGTCCGCGTCCTGAGAGCGAAATCGTCAGGCTTAAGTTTAATCAGAGACTGATCCGGCCGGCGGTCATCAGCCTGCTGACAAGTCCCAGCACCGCCAAACCATCCCGAACATGTTCGGTGCTGTGAAGCGACGAAGAACGACTGGCATCGGTCAGCCAGAATCGACCTGAAGCCGTGTCGGTGTGAGCGGTGACCTGCGAGGCCTGGGAATGAATGGCGACGTTGATCATCGCCGCCAGTCGCTCCGCAGAGATCGCGTCTCCATTGAAATTTTGCAGCGAGAAGAACCGATCGTCCTCGTGAATCGTCAAGGTGAGCCGGCATGAAGGAATGTTTGTGGAATCGTGGATGGATCGGCAAATGAGTTCCAGCTGCGTTTGTTCAGCCAGCCAGGCTACGCGTTGCTGGACCAGCACATCTTCCGAACGAACATGGACTCGCATCGGATGCTTTTCCGGATACCAGCGTCTGAGCCACTGACGATACGTGGGCTCAAAATCCAGCAGCCGCTGCTCACCCGAATGTCGGCCCAGTCGCGCGAGCCAGCGACTGCGATTTTCAAGAGGAGGCAGCAACAGTCGCAAATGCGACGTAGCGGCCGTTGTGGTTTCGGCGGTGGTTTTCGGGGAAGTCCGGTTTTCGGATCGCATCCGATTAAGCATCTCGGTCAATCGATCCTCGGGCTGCCGCACCTGATCCGCATTCGGCACTGGCCCGCTTTGGGCAGTCAGGCTGACATGCTGCAGACGGACTCCAAAGTCTTTCCAGACGACCGGAACTGGATCGCCGGTTGCATCCGACACATCAAGCCCCGTCCAGGAAGCTGGACTGCCGGAGCCTGTGACAAAGATGGCTCCGCTGCACCCCGGCTGGCTGCGAGCGGCTTCCTGAATCGACGCCGCGGTGCATCGGCCCAGATCAATCAAAGGCAGCCCGAACTCCCGGACTGCCGCGGTGACTCCGACAAAAATATCCGGCGACGAGCTGCGTCCATCGTAGCCCACAAAAACCGGTTGCAGTTCCGCGAAGCTGGCCGTCACCTCGACCGCCGAACGGTCGGCTGATGGAGAATAAGTGCGATGTACAGTCTCGCGGCGGCGAGCGTCTTCATCTTCGGCCTGATTGGTCACTTTGGAGTTCTCGTAAAGACAAACGCAAAACAGGCGAGCCAGTTCAGAAGCGGTTTTGCGATCCAGCTCATTAATGTACTGACCGCGCACACCGAATTCTGTTCGCTGAATACCAGTTGCGCGGTGAGCACGAATGCGATCGGTGACTTCGATCGTTTTCTCCGCGAGACCTTCGGTATCGTGTCGCCATTCACATTGATCGCAGGTTGCCCAGGCTGCGTTCAGTCTGGCAAGGTGCAAAGCGCGTGAAACCGACTGCGTGCTTCCGGGGCACAGAAAGGGAGACCCGTTTGGTCGTTCGCCGGAGGCCAAGCCGTGCTGTTCATTCCAAGGACGCTCTGATGACACAAGGAAATCCTTTTCTCTGGCCGCCGGAACTGCTGCGGAACAGCCAGCAATCCACTCGCAGCCGCCTGTTCAGTCGTTGCTACTCATCCGCTTCTTCGGTGTTGTACGAAAGCAGGCTCGTGATCATTAGTGGCTTCAGACGGGCTCGCGCTTCTAAGAAGGCGAGTTCAATCACAAACGCTGCGCCGACGATTTCCGCGTTCTGTCGCTGAGCCAGTTTCAGGCACGCTTCGATCGTGCCACCTGTGGCCAGCAGATCATCGACAAGCAGCACTCGATCGTTGCTGCACACGGCATCGCAGTGGATTTCGAGCGAATCAGAACCGTACTCAAGATCATAATGGAACTTGTGAGTTTTAAATGGCAGCTTGCCAGGCTTTCGCACCGGCACAAAGCCTGCACCAAGTTCCATTGCCAATGGCACACCGAACACAAATCCACGAGCCTCCGCGGCAAGCACTGTGGTGATCCCTGCGTTGCGATAAGGCTCCGCCAACCTTCGAGTCACCTCTTTCATCGCCGCGGCCGATTTTAGCATCGGCGTGATATCGCGAAACATGATGCCCGGTTTTGGAAAGTCGGGAATCGCTCGAACATAATCTTTCAGGTTCATGAAATCTTCCCGGACATTGACGACAGAAGCAAACACCGACACGTCGAAAAGTTTAGACCACCAGTCCCACGATCCGACAATCTGCAGAGAGCGGATTCAGAAATTTTCGTGAAACGGCAGGTGCCAGGAATTGGCACAGAAAAAGATCCCTGAGGCTAAGCAAATCGGCAAGGAGAGTGGAACTGATCTGGTGGAGGCGGTCTCCTACTCTGTAGCTTGGGCATTCCTGCCCGTCGAATTTTGTTTTTGTGAGCGGAAAGGTAAAGGGGAAGCTCGGGCAGGAATGCCCAAGCTACTGAGCTACAGGGCGATTTTCCACATACTATTGATCAACTCACACCCTCAAATTCACAAACTGGCCTGCCTTTTTCAAAACCCCAGTTAACAATTCACAAACCGTAAGGTACAGTAAAACAAAATCAGGATTTTCCTGGCCAGGAATTCATGACCACTGTCACCAAAGACAAGATTTGCGAAGCGGCAGTTGAAATTGCCCGTCGAGACGGATTGCTGGCCATGACCCTGCAAAACGTTGCTCGG
>Ga0209284_10001839_pt1 | contig 31058 bp, 17 predicted proteins | sample FRY03_FD_187211 | JGI IMG/M metagenome (GOLD analysis project Ga0209284, IMG submission 187211) | Freshwater microbial communities from Lake Fryxell liftoff mats and glacier meltwater in Antarctica - FRY-03 (SPAdes) (version 2) | ecosystem: Environmental > Aquatic > Freshwater > Ice > Glacier...
TCGATTTTTCCGCAGCGAGGCGCTCCCAGATGCGGGCCTCAACATTGTGCTGGAAGAGAATGACGGGAGTGCGGAGGCCGTCGAAGTCAAAATTCACCGCCGGGGTGAGGAAGTCGCAGATGATGAGGTCGAAGTCTCCGGTGGCGTCAAGCTCGCGAAGGGTCCGGGCGAGTTCCTCGTTGCGATAGCGGTCGAGGACGAAGGGGAGGGGTGAGAAGAGGACGTTACGAAGGAGGGCGAGGATCCAGGCCACGGAACCTTCGCGGGGTTCGCGGGAGGGAATCCAGCGTTTTTCCCGGGCGTAGGGCGCTCCGGCTTCCGCAGGGTGGAGGATTTGACCTTCGGCCAAATTCGCGAGGTAGGTGACGTGGTGTTGATGCGCCAGTTGCTCGAGCATCGCGTGGGTGCGCTTGCGACCTCCGGTGTTGAGGGGATAGAGCGGCCCCGACTTGACCCAGAGGAGTTTCATCGGGCGGAGCTGGAGATTACATTCCCGGCATACCAGTCCATCGCGAGGGCGAGTCCGGTGGCGAGATCGTGGGTGGGGTCAAATCCCAGTTCGTCCCGCGCCCGCGAGAAGTCGGCGAGGGAATGGCGGACGTCACCCGGCCGGAACTCGTGGTAAACCGGATCGGGGACCTCGAGCCCGGGGCGGAGGGCGCGGAGGGTGTCCCGGAGGGTGTCCCGGAGACAGGCGAAGAGCTGATTGAGGGAGGTTTGGCCTCCGATAGCGACATTAAAAACCCGGCTCGGATCCGCGAGGGTGGGTGCGGTCGCGGCGAGGAGGTTGGCCTGCACGACGTTGGCAACGTAGGTGAAGTCGCGCGTGGTCTCGCCATCGCCATAGATGACGATGGGCTCGCCCCGCAGCATCGCCTTGACCCAGATGGGGATGACGGCGGCGTAGGGCCCCTCGGGATCCTGGCGGGGGCCGAAAACGTTGAAGTAGCGTAGCCCGGCGAACTCCATGCCGTAGGCAGCGGCAAAGGAGCGGGCGTAGGTTTCGCCGATCGCTTTGGTGGCGGCATAGGGAGAGAGAAGGTCTCCGGCCGAGTCTTCGCAGATCGGGAGGAGCGCGTGGTTTCCATACAGAGCACAAGTCGATGCATAGACGATCCGGCGGATTCCAGCGTCCCGGGCTGCGGCAAAGAGATGGAGCGTGCCCGTGACATTGCTGCGATGCGATGCAACGGGATCGGCAATCGATTGCGGGACGGAACCGAGGGCACCCTGATGGAGGATGTGGTCGGAACCGGCGACCGCTTCCCGGCAGATTTCCATCTCGGCGAGGTCGCCCTCGATTACCTTCAATCGACCAGCCTGATCGGCGGGCAATCCCGAGAGGACCGCGTCGAGGTTGGCACGGTGCCCGGTGGAGAAATTGTCCAGGCAGGTGACGTGCTGGTCGAGGCGGAGAAGAGTCTCGATGAGATGCGAACCAATAAAGCCTGCGCCACCGGTGACGAGCCAACGCCGGGGTTCGGCGGCGAGGCGGGAGCAGAGGGATTCGTAGTTCGTGGGCATGGAAACGGGCTACGGTGTACGGTGTAGCCGGATCGGTCTATTGAAAAGAGCGGGATTGTCTAAATCTCCCCCCGAAACGGAGAAGGGTCCATTACTTCAGAAATACGATGAACTTGCGGCAGACAAAATTGAGCAAGGCGGAAGTGACAACGAGCCCGCCCTGGGCGATCCAGGGATCGAGCCCCCTGGAAATAAGAAGGGGACCCGAGAGTAAACCGACTCCGAAGCTCAAAAAGGAAATACCGATGAAAAGCAGGAACTCACGAAGCCGCGAATGGCGACCTGACTTGAAGACAAAGAGGACGTTGACGACATAGTTGAAGATGGCGGCAAGGGGAAATGCCAGGAGATTACTCAGGATGGCGTTGCGTTCTTTGAGCGAGTCAGGTATTCCGCCTTCAACGAGGTAGTCGTGAGCGGGAAACCAGGTATGGGAAAACCAGGTAAAGAGTCCCACATGAACGAAGGTGGTGAATACGCCAAGCGCGGCGTATTTAAGAAACTGGAAGGTGACCGGCGTGTCCGGGGACTTGAGCCAGAGGAAGGTTTCACGCCAACCGTGATCGCGGGCATGGTTCCAAAGTAGCCCGGCATCTTCCCGCAGTCCTCTCTGAATCCGAAAAATCATTGTCAGGGCAGGGGGGGCTTTCAAAAGAATTCGCCGCGGTAGAGGCGCCGGTAGCGGTCTATCATGGCATCGAGGGAAAGATGCGATTCAGCGTGCTGCCGGGCCGATTCACCGGCGGCAAGGAGGGTCCCGGCCGGGAGCGATGCGATCCGCCCGAGAGCGGATGCGATCAAGTCGGGGGTCCCGAGATCCTCGATCCAAGAGTGTTGTCCGTCCCCCGCCACCTCACGGACGCCGCACACCTCATTGGCCAGTACCGGAATGCCACTGGACATGGCTTCAAGGGCGGCATTGGGCATGCCCTCGCTCTCGGACGCGATGACAAGAAGGTCCATCGCCTGGTACCAGGGAACGGGGTCCTGTTGCAAACCGACCCAGATTATTCGGTCACGAAACGGACTGGCGGCAATTTGGGCGAGGACACGCTCTTTCTCGCTGCCGCTGTCACCGAGAAGCAGCAATCCAAGCTCCGGATGTTCACGTGCGGCCAGTTCGAAGCCCTCGATAAGGGGCTGATGGCGCTTGAGCGCCGCGAACCTCGCCACTTTGCCGATCCAGAAAAGATCGGGATCAAGAGCCAGCTCCTTGCGGTGCGCGCTTCGCTCTTCGCGGGCAACGGGGCGAAAGCGTTGGCCGTCCACGCCGTTTTGCAGGGTGAACTGCCGACGGTGTTTCAGACCAACGGCCTGAAGCTGTTCCAATTGTTGGGAGGAAACCGTAAAAATGCACGAAGCGAGGGGATAGAGTAGCTTGCGCTGAAGCATCCTCCGCCACGAAAGCTCGTCGCCATGGAGGATAATATGTTCGGAGTGAATGAGCCGGGGCCGCGATGAGGCCGGCTTGGGCCGGGCGAGTGCTGTATAGAGCAACCCGCCGAGATGATGGGTGTGGATCAGGTCAAATTTCCCGTCCCTGATGAGCGAGCGCAGAGAGTGCACCGCCGAAAGGAGGAAGCCCGGGGGCTTATCGAGGGTGACGACCTTGATGCCCGGCCGGAGACGCTCAGCGAACGGTCCGGTGCGACTGAGGCAGCACACCGTGATGTCAAAGCTTTCAGGATCAAGGCGGTTACAGACCTGGACCATGATGTTCTCCATGCCGCCTTGATGGAGGCTGTCCACGATCTGAAGAAGTCGAATTTTCGGAGCTTCGCTGGGGGAATGAGCCATGAATTGCTGGAAACTCGCTTTTGGATTAGCCTGCCTCAACTGGAAAGCAAGGAAGAAGTCCTCTTCTGGTGCAGAAGATTTCGGATTGATTCGGATCCCGGGGCGTCGGAAGGAGCGGTTTGGATTTTACATTCCCCCCGATCAAAGCGATAGCGAATTGAACTCGACGAATGGATCCGCTAACACTCACCCGTTTAAGATCGGGATATCTCCCGTTTTGTTCACGGAAGGTCGCATGATGCCCACCCCCACGCCGTCCCGCCTCGCCCTCTCGACTTGCTGGTGTTCCCATCGACACTCGGACGGGTATGCCATGCTGGAGGAAATCCGCGAACTGGGCTTTTCCCGCGTCGAACTCAGTCACGGTGTCCCCGTGACACTGATACCGGGAATCCTGCGCGCCGTGGATGAGGGGGTAATGACGGTGGGCAGCGTCCACAACTTCTGCCCTCTGCCGAGCGAGGTGGATCGGGCCGCGCCAAATCTTTTCCAGCCGTCCGCCGGGTCTGGTCTGGAGAGCCGGGCCTGGTTGAGGCATTCCCTGAGGACACTCGAATTTGCGAAGAGGGTGGGTGCCTCGCATGTCGTGATGCACTCGGGAAGTGTTTCGTTTCGCTTCCGCTCTCCGGCAAAAGCGCTTTCGCCCGGGCCGGAAGCGGAGGAGGGGGGGCGGAAAGCGGCGCTGGAACGACTGCGGAAGAAGGCGACGCCCGCCCTTGACCGGGTCGAGGGACACTATCGAAGCCTGCTGGAACAAGGAGCGACCCCGGGGCTGTGCCTTGCGGTGGAGAATCGCGAGGGCGTTCTGGAATTGCCCCTCGATGAGGATCTGCCGGGTTTTCTGGGACGGTTTGATCCGGGTGCGGTGGTTTATTGGCACGACACCGGCCATGCGGAAATCAAGCGGCGACTCGGTTTGCTGGATCCGCCTGCTTTGCTGGACGCTCTGGCGGACCGCCTCGGGGGATTCCATCTCCACGATGTCGATGCGTCAGGTCGTGATCATCAGGCGGTCGGCTCCGGAACGATCGATTTCCCGCGTCTCGCCAAGTGGATCCGGCCTCATCACCACCTCGTCCTGGAGCTGAATCCGCGGGTGAGCAGGGAGGAGGTGAAGTCATCACACGACCGGATTCTGGAGATCCTTTCGTGAGCCTGCGCGGCAGGCGGGCCGGCCTTGCGGCTATGGGGTTTTCAGTCTACGCTAGTTACCGGGCAGGGAATGACTTTGCGGATTTCCCGCTTTCGCCAGCCACCGAATCGAATCGAATCCCGCCGCCCCTTTCTGCCCGTGAGTCCACGAATCCCCATCCCGCGGAACAACAGAGGATTGAAGCTCGTGCGCGGGTTCCCGATTCGTTTTCTGTTCTCCCTGGCGGTAGCATTGTCATCCGGAACAACTGCCGAGGCGGAAAACGGAAGCCCCCCGGAAATCCGCTTCGAACGGATCGACTACGGACCCACCCCGATGACGGCTTCGCCGGAGCTAAAGGTGAAACGCTTTATCATTCCGGCAGCGAGGAGCCTCGTCGTTTCGCGAGAGGGGGAGGCTATCGCGATCAACCGGATCGGCAGGCGGATCGTGGTGAGCTTGCCTGACGTTTCGTCAACGGCGGATGCGGCGGTGGCTTGGAACAGAACGCTGCCATCGCTTTTTCCTCCCGGTTTTCCGTTGGAGCCCCTTAGCGAGGAGGAGGTGCGGAGGCACTTCGAGAATCGCCCGTGGCTGCCTCTCGTGGTTTCGCAGCCCTTGTCGGCGGAATGGGTAGATAGGCTCGGCTCCCGACTCCCGGAAGGATGTGAGATGGACTCGATTTATTTGCGGCACTATCCGCAAAGAGAGCTGAATGCGCACCTGCTCGGCTACACCGGGGTCTCGTTGCCGGATCAGCACGGGCCTATCGCCGGGGAGGAATTTCTCTGGCCTCCCGCAGAGGGGAGGGCGGGAATGGAGAAATCACTCGATGCCTCAATGCGCGGGAAGGATGGTGAGCTGCTGAGGCTCTGCGATCCGAAGGGGCGGGTGCTGCACCAGGAAGTCGCGCGAGAAGCGGTGCCGGGTGACACTTTGATCCTTTCCATCAGCATGAAGATGCAGCGACTCGCCATGGAAGGGCTCGAGGCGAGCGGGCGACCGGGAGCTTTCGTGGCCGTCGATGCCGATTCGGGGGATGTGCTGGCGCTGGTATCGTATCCGAGCTTCGACCCGAACCTTTTCGAGGCGGGAATCACAGTGGAACAATACAAGGCCCTGTCCGAAGCAAGCGAGGCGCCGCTCTTCGACCGGGCCGTGAGCGGGGCCTATCCACCCGGCTCGACCTTCAAGCCATTCGTGGCGCTTGCCGGGATGGGGGCGGGAAAGATTAACGGCGCGAGCACGAAGTTCGCGGGTCCCGGAGACATGCTCATTGCGGGGCGTTATTTCAAGAACTGGAACCCGCAGGGCGAGGGGCCGATGGATGTAAAATATGCTCTCCTGCGATCCTGCAACACGTGGTTCTATCAGGCGGCCCTCGAAACAGGAGCGGCACCGATCACGGCGGCGAGCCATCGCTTCGGCCTGGGATATGCTCCCGATCTCCCTCTTCCTTCGGTGGCGGCGGGGAACATTCCCGATCCCGAGACCTACAACGATCCCCGCAGTCTCGCCAACTATGCGATCGGGCAGGGGCGTGTGCTCGCCTCACCGATGCAGATGGCTTTGGCCATGGCCGCCCTCGCCAATGGCACCCACGTGCCTCGTCCCCGCCTCATTCAGGGCCGTCTCGATGCGAGGACCGAGACTCTCCTGCAACGCTATGAGCCCCAACCCGCGCGTTTTCTGAAGACCCGAATGTCGGACATCGATCTGATTCGTGACGGCATGTGGGGAGTGGTGAACTACCGCACCGGCACTGCAGGCACGGCGAAGATGCGGGCCCCGGATGTGTATGGGAAGACGGGGACATCCCAGTGGTCGAATGGCGGGAAAAAAGCCTCGCTCGCCTGGTTCGTGGGCTGGGTTGATGCTCTCAATCCACGGATCGCCTTTGCGGTCGTGACCCATGGCCGGGACGGGGAACGCCTCAGCGGGGGCGGGAATGCCGCTCCCATCGTGGCCGGATTTTTGCGAACCGTCTACGGCGACCCCGAAACCTATGCGGTTACGATCCCCGATGCTCCGTCGCGGGACGATCCGGTCATCGATCTGCCTGATCCGATTCTGGCTGATCGGCCATCCCCTCCACAGGAAGCCTTACCGGTCCTGGACGGACCCGTGGAGTTCGACCTCCCGCCACCACGGCACAGCTTTTTCGATTTTCTCTTTGGAAGATTGCGCTGAGGGAGAGTGAATTCACCAAACACAGGCCTGAAAAACATCAAAAGTCACCCTTTACCCCTGGCGACGGTCCGACGCGGGCTGATCCCGCTGATCGGCCTCGCGGCGGTCTTCACCCTGCTCGTCGTCCCGATGGGAAAACCGATCGAAGACCACTGGGGAGCCGGAGCATGGAATCTCCTCCACATCCCCGCCTTCGCCCTCGTCACGGTCTGCATTTCCCGCCTTTTTGCGGGGGACCGAAACTCTCTCCGGTGTCGGGTCTATTCAGCGAGCCTTGCCATGGTGGCAGGGATAGCAAGTGAGGCAATCCAGTCCCAAGTGGGGAGATCAGCGAGCTTTCAGGATCTTGTCTTCGATTTTATCGGGATTCTCCTGGCGGTGAGTTGGCCTCATCGCCCGGAGACCTGGACCGTGACTCGCCGGGGTCTCTGGGTGGTGTCGATACTGGGCGGAATCACTTTGGCCTTTGCGCCGGGTCTGAGGCAGTGGCTGGCGGAAGATCGCATGCGATCAGAATTACCGGAAATCGGCAACTTCCTGAATACGGATGCCCGGCGTCTCTGGAAAGCTCAGGGTGAAGCAGTCACAAAGATTGATTCCGAATCGGGCGCGCTTCAAGTAAGCCTCGCCCCCGGTGCGTTCGGAGGTATCAATTTCTTGCCGGGCCACCAGGACTGGTCGGGCTATTCGGAACTGGTAATAAACCTCTCCAATCCCGGTTCGAGATTGCTTCTGGGGGTGAGAATCGACGATGAGAACTCAGCGAAAGACCGGGTTTGGTTTTCAGATCAGGCGGAGGTAGGAGAGGGCGTTTCAGAGGTCCGCATTGAACTCCCGCGAGCCGGGGAAGGCGGTCAAAAACGAGAGATTGATCTTTCGCGGACCCGACGGCTGGTGCTTTTTGTCGAAAAGAATGAAATTCCGGTCGAATTCTCCATTATTTCTGCTGTCTTACACTAGAATCCCAGCTTTTCTGCTTTTGATCCATGAATTTTCCCGGAATAAGTGTCTTTGGTTTAGGCTACGTGGGTAGCGTGACTGCCGCCGTGCTCGCGGAACGCGGATGTGCGGTGACAGGCTGTGATATCTCGACTGAAAAGGTCGATATGATCAACCGCGGGATGGCGCCGATCGGAGAACCGGGGCTCGATGAATTGCTCAAACAGCAATGGGAAATGGGGCGGGTTCGGGCAACATTGGACGTGGGGGCGGCGGTGAACGGGACGGAAATCTCTATCATTTGCGTTGGGACTCCTTCGGCTCCCTCGGGAGCAATTGATCTGCAGTATGTCGAGGTGGTCTCCAAACAACTGGCCGCGGCAATCCGGGAGAAGGGTAAGCCCCATGCCGTGGTCTTCCGCAGCACAATGCTGCCGGGATCGACCCGGCGCCTCGCAGCTGCGCATCTCACGGATTTGCAAACGCCGCCGTCCGTCTACTTCTTTCCCGAATTCCTCCGCCAGGGCAGCGCCCTCGCCGACTTCCGGAAGCCGAGCCTATCGGTCATCGGTGTTCTCCTGGAGGGCCAGTCCGTCGAGCCGGTCTGGGTCATGCTGGACCCGGACACGGAAACCGTAGCGGCGGAATCCGCCGAACTGTTGAAGTATTCGTGCAATGCCTTCCACGCAATGAAGGTCGCCTTTGCGAACGAGATCGGGCGGATCGGGAAAGAGCTGGGGATCGACTCGAGCGAAGTGATGGGGGCGCTCTGCCGCGATACGAGGCTGAACATTTCACCTTACTACCTCAAGCCGGGCACCCCCTTCGGCGGTTCGTGCTTGCCGAAGGACGTCGCCGCTCTCACCCACCACGCCCGCAAGTTGGGCGTCTCTGTCCCGGTGCTCGACAGTCTCATGGAAAGCAACCGGAAGCACATCGAAGCCGTCCTCGAGCGGATCGAGGCGAGCGGGCGGAGGCGGATCGTGCTTCTTGGACTCGCGTTCAAGGAAGGCACCGACGATCTGCGGGGGAGTGCGATGCTGGAAATCGCAACCCAACTTCTGCTGAGAGGCTACGAAGTGAGGATCTTCGATCCGGCGGTTTCTCCCGCGAACCTTATCGGAGCAAACCGGTTTTTTGCGGATGCAAGATTGCCGGATCTGGCTTCCCTGATGATTGAGGATCTGTCAGCGGTCCTTGAAGACGGCGTCCCGAGCACTATCGTCGTCTCAAAGGAGTGCGTCGCGCTGGCTGAGATCGAGCGATTGCTATGCAATTGGCCAATACATCATGTTGTTGATATCAACGGATGGAGGGCTCTGAAGGAAGCGGCGGCTACCTACGAGGGCGTCTGCTGGTAGAGAATTGTCTGACGCGACCGGAGTCGCGGTTGACTGACCCGGACCGCTGCGCTATCCCATCGGAACGACACTCTTTTCACGCGAAGACATCCATGATCGGATCGACCGCCGAGACGGGCTTTGTGCCCTCCATCTTGTGCGTCGCCACGGTGAAAGGCCTCCCCGATGGCGAGTGAACGACCTGATTGATATCCACCCCGAGGGCGTGCGCGATCGTCGCATTGAGATGCTTCGGCTCGTGCTGTTCGCTCTCGAGACGATCACCGGAGGCGTCGCTCTTGCCGATAATGTGCCCGCGCTTGGATCCGCCGCCGGGCGCTGAGTCAGCCCGCACGCCACAATGGAATCCACCCGAGGGGAAAGGCGAAATTCACCGCGACAATTGGTTGGCTTCTCAATCCCGGTAGCCATCGGGATGGGCGAGATGCCAGTCCCAGGCGGTCTCTACGATGGAGCGCAGATCGGTGTATTTAGGCGTCCAGCCCAGTTCCTCGCGGATGCGGGTGCTGTCGGCTATGAGCGTCGCCGGATCGCCGGCACGGCGCGCGGCGATCTCTGTGACGACCTCGCGTCCGCTCACGGCACGCACCGTCTCGGCCACTTCTTTCACGCTAAAGCCAATGCCGTTGCCGAGATTGTAGTGGAGGACCTCCCGCTCTTGCAGTGCCTCGAGCGCGAGGAGGTGGGCCGACGCGAGATCTTCGACATGGATGTAGTCGCGCACGCAGGTCCCGTCGGGTGTCGGGTAATCGTCGCCGAAAATCTTAACCGAGGCCCGCTGTCCCAGAGCCACCTGGATGACGAGGGGGATGAGGTGGGTCTCGGGATCGTGGTCCTCTCCCCGCGTCGGAGTGCAGCCCGAGGCGTTGAAATAACGCAGGCAGGCATAGCGCAGGCCCTTGGTCCGATGGGCCCAGTAGAGGATGCGCTCGACGAAATACTTCGACTCGCCATAGGGACTGCCCGGCACGATGCGTTCGTCGGCGGCGATGGGAATGCGCGCGGGATCATCGAAGAGATTCGCGGTCGAGGAAAAGATGAAGCGTTTCACCCCGTGATCGACCGCCGATGAAATGAGGTTCAGGGAATTGGCGACACTCTCGCCGAGATATTTGAAGGGATTCTCGACCGACTCGCCCACAAGGGTGTAGGCGGCAAAATGCATGATCGAATCGGGCGCGACCGCAGCCATGACCCGGTCGATGGCGGTCTTGTCCTTGAGGTCGGCCTCGTGGAAGGCGGCGGCGGGATTGACCGCAGCGCGATGCCCCTGGTAAAAATTGTCGAGAACCGCAACTTCGTGACCGGCGGCGAGGAGGGCATCGACGGCAACACTGCCAATGTATCCGGCTCCGCCGGTGACGAGGACTTTCATAGAGATGGAATTCAGCGACCACCATTCGCCACGCGGGCGCCCGGTGCAAACGATTCATGCGATCGCGGCGGCCCATGAGTCGTGAAGAATTCCCTGTAGGTCGATTCGTCCGCCACTAAGATCCACCCCTTCAAAACGGGGAGATTGTTCGATTCCCCGAAATCAAAACCTTTAAAATTTAAGCGATCTAATTTTCAATACCGGCGGCGGGACTCGAACCCGCACTTCGTTGGAAACTCGATTTTGAATCGAGCGCGTCTACCATTCCGCCACACCGGCATATCCTCGCGTGAGGTCGGAATGTAGAGGCGGTACGTGCGAAATCAAGGAGGTAGTGAGGTTAGGAACGGGAGTGCGCCGGTGATTAGTGGAGATTCCGGTTTGATTTTTGGAGTAGTTTCCGATAAACGAAAGGGTAGGAAGGCATTCCTCGTCTCGAGAACCGTGTTTCCCCTCTTTGCCGTGATGGCTTTTTCCTCCTGTTTTGATTCAGGCAGCGATACGGCCGAGACGGACCCCGGGGAGGCGGTCTATCAGGCGGAGAAAGGAGAGCGTGATAAGATCAAAGCCAGGGTGGCGGAACTGAGGGCGGAAAAGAAGGAGCTCGAAACTTCCATTAAGGAGATGAAGTCGGCCGCGTCGAAGGAAGGGGAGCTGGCCAAGACGGAGTTGGAGGTGCTCTCTGATCTCGAGGCGACCCGGCAGTATGTCGGCAGGATCGATCGCTTAACGGCGGAACTGGACAGCTCGTTGCGCGCCTGGCGCGAAGCGACGCGGGCCTCGTTCAAGGGCGTCCAGCTCTACCCGAGATCACCACGATCGACGGCAAGACTTACACGGCGGTCACGATCAATGGTGTGACGGACGATGGTCTCATCGTGGAACACGGCGGCGGCATGGAAACGATCCCGCTCATGCAGTTGCCGGTGAGTCTGAGGAAAAACGTCATTCACGAATCCACCGTCCTCGCCGAACAGGGCTTGTAACACGACACTTACGACTTCATCCATTTTACTCGTATCGCCCATGAAAATGACCCCGAGCAGGAACCACGTAGCCGCCGCCACTTTTTTTGTTGTGATGGCGGGCTGCCTCGGCGGCGTGAGCGCCACGGAGAAGCAGATTGCCGACCTTGAGGGAGACATCGCCGCCTTGAAAGTGGAACTGGAAGAGGTGAGCGCCTCGGGAGGTACGGCAATGCAGCTTCTCTCGAACATCGAGACGGCAAAGGCTGAGATCGAAAACACGAAGACGACGTTGCCGGAGAAGGAGGATATCGCAGCGGCTACTACAGCGGCCCCGGCAGCTCCTTCCAGCGGAAGTGCAGGCGCCACTGCGGCCGTCGCAGCCAGTCCACCGGCTCCTCAACTTTCCCAGACGGAGGCTTACCAGCAGATCCAGCAGCGGAATACAGGCAGGCAAAAGCAAATCATCGACATTAAAGCTCGCTATGCCCAGCTTTTTGCGGAGAAGAAGAAGGCGCGCTCGGATAAGGCTGCGGATGATGCCGTGTTCCGCAGTGCAAAGATCAAAAAGTCGAAAAACGAGATTGATTCCACGATGAGCTTCCACAACTCAGGTATTGCCAAGATCGAGGAGGAAGAGGCTAGCCTGCGGACGGAGATTGCCCGAATCCAGTCGGAGTTCGAGTAGGGCCGGCAACGTCCGGACGTTGCAGACTCATTCCAGCCATTTTTTTCCGTCGATCCTCGCGGAGACATAGCCGAAGGTGAGATGGGCCTGCAACTCGAGGGGGATGCGATACTCGTCGTCGGTGAACCAGAGGGTGGTGCGCTTGATCTTCTCGTAGCTCTTGATGGAGAGGTCGGCTTCGACTTTGCCGACGGTGGCGTCAAGGCGGATGGCCTCATACTCCGTGCCTTTCACATTGTGAGTCTCCCGCCCGACGACCCTGAAGGTGGCGAGATAGGGCCGATTGAAGGGGGTCACGAGCATGGTGATGGCGTCCCCGTCCTCGAGGGCCTGGCTGCGCAGATAGAAGGCGGAGGAGAGGACATCCTGCCCGAAGTCGAACTTGAAGCGTGAGGTCGCGGAGAGGGTCTCGTCTTTCTGCTTCGAGGTCGTGGTGTAAATCTGGCGGCGGTTCTCGAAGATGATGTCGTAGCTGTTTTCCTCGTTCCGGTCCTTTTCGACAAGCTGGAAGGTGAGGGGGCGGAGCGAGTTCTGATCGACGATAGAGCGGGCGTGGAAATCGTAGGGGAAGAGGACCCGGGCGAAGCCGGTACTGCGTCCCGAAGCGTCACCAACGAATTTTTCTTTGGCGGTGCCATCGCTGATGATTGCAATATCGACCCGGCCGGCGTTTATCCTGTTGTTCCAGTCGAGGGTGTACTCGAGGGCGACGGGGCGTAGGTTGGCGTGTTTGCCGGGCGGGAGCCGGGTGATGTCTTTCATCCAGTCCGGCGGCCCGACGGGATCGTCGGAAAAAGCACCTCCCGGTAAAAAAAGATAGAGAAAGAGGAAGGATAGTCTCGCTTTCATTGGGGGATTGGGGCGAATGGATGAGAGTCAGACAGAACCACGCTGTAAGATGCGTTGATATTCTGGAAATTCAAGATAATCATAAAACGATGAACAAAGCAATCCCGCCCCCTCTTTTTTTTCCTGTTCTGACGCGTCGGGTGGCCGTCGCGTTCGGTTTCGGGATCCTGCTGACTGGATGTGAGGGCGAAAAGGGCAAGGTCCCGGAAACGTCTGTCCCGCTCGAGGAAAAAGAGGTCGTCTCGGACTGGCCGCTTTTCCGCGGCGATGCGCAGATGCAGGGGGTGACGGCGGAGAAGATCGTGCCGCCGCTGAGGATGGCGTGGTCGTTCGAGCCGAAAGTGGCGGAGGGGAAGCGGCGCCCGCCCATCGAGGCCGGACCGGTGGTGGCCGACGGCAGGGTCTTCGTGGGTAGTCAGGACGGCCAATTTTATTGCGTGGACTTGAGTAATGGTGAGCTTTTCTGGAGCTTCAAGGCGGAGGGACCGATCACCGCACCGGCGGCGGTGCTGGGAGAGCGGGTTTTCTTCGGCGATACCTACGGTTTTGTGTATTCACTCGAGGTGGCGAGCGGCAAAGAACTCTGGCGGTTTGAGACAGAGGGCAAGATCGAGGGCGGAGTGAACACTCTCACTCCCGAGTCGGGTCCGGCCCGTATCTTCGTCGGTAGTCATGATTATTTTCTGTATGCGCTGAACGCCGATACGGGGGAGGTGCTTTGGAAGCACGAGACGGGGAACTACGTCGTCGCGACGCCGTCGATGATCCATACCGAAGGGGTGCCGGCCCTGGCCTTCGGGGGCTGCGACGGGCTCCTTCATGTGATCCCGGCTGACGGCGAGGGCGAAAAGCGGGAGATCGAGATTGGGGCCTACGTCGCGAATACTTCGGCAGTACGTGACGGGATCTGCTACATCGCCCACAACGGGGGCGAGGTCGTCGCGATCGACATCGCCTCGGGCGAGACGGTGTGGAAGACGAAGACGGGCATCGAGTACACCGCCTCCCCGGCGGTGGACAAAGATCTCCTCTACGTGGCCGGTCCCGACAAACGCCTCGTCGCCTACAACCGGATCGACGGCACGGAGAAATGGGCCTTCCTCGCGACGCGGGCGCTCGCGAGTTCGCCGCTGGTGAGCGCCGAGATCGTCTGGCAGGGCGGTATGGACGGTCGACTCTATGCGGTGAACCGGACCGACGGAAGCGAGGTCTGGAATTTCGAACTCGGTACGCAAATCAAAGCTTCTCCGGCGGCATCACGCGGGACCCTCGTGGTTTGCGGTGAGGACGGGGTGGTGTATGGTTTCAAAAGGTGAGCGCTCTCCGCCCCTCAACCCTGACCTTATTTTCTCCTATGCCTGCAACTTCCAAACCCGGGGAATCCATCGGAGTCATCAGTAAACTCACGGTCCCGCTCGACGCAGCTTCGGACGAGCAGACCGAGGTGGGCAACTACTTCGTGGCGAACTACCCGCCGTTCTCTTTCTGGCAGCCGGAATACAAGAACGAGGTTCACGAGGTCCTCAACTCGCCGCGTCCGGTCGATACGAAACTGGGGCTCTATTTTCACATCCCGTTTTGCCGCAAGCGCTGCCATTTCTGCTACTTCCGTGTCTACACGGACAAGAATGCGTCTGAGATCAATGCCTATCTCGATGCGGGCATCAAGGAGTTCGAGCGCTACTCGCGCACCTCCTACCTCGGCGGGCGCAAGCCCCAGTTCGTCTACTTCGGCGGCGGCACGCCGAGCTTTCTCTCGATCGACCAGCTCACCGATCTCACCAACCGGATGAAAGATCTCTTTCCCTGGGATGAGACGGAAGAAGTCGCCTTCGAGGCGGAACCCGGCACGCTGACGGAGAAAAAGCTGGAGGCGCTCCGGAATATCGGGGTGACGCGCCTCAGCCTCGGCATTGAGAGCTTTGACGATCATATCCTCGAGGTGAATGGTCGCGCGCACCGCTCGAAGGAGGCTTACCGGGCGCTCGATTTTGCCAAGACCCTCGGCTTCGATCAGGTCAATATCGACCTCATCGCCGGGATGATGGACGAGACCCCCGAGAACTGGGAGCGCAGTGTCCGCACTGCGATCGAGCAGTCGCCCGACTGTGTCACGATCTACCAGATGGAGATCCCCTACAACACGACTATTTTCAAGGAGATGCAGGAGTCCGGCCGTATCTCTGCACCGGTCGCGGACTGGAAGACGAAGCGGAAGTGGGTCGACTGGGCCTTCAGCGAGTTCGAGGCCGCCGGCTACACCGTGAGCAGCGCCTACACGGTGGTGAAGAATCCCGAGACGACCAAGTTCGTCTACCGCGACAGCCTGTGGGAAGGGGCCGATCTGCTCTCGGCCGGGGTGGCGAGCTTCGGGCATTTCGGTGGAGTGCATTATCAGAACCAGGCCGACGTCGGCCCTTATATGACGGAGATCGACCAGGGCGAGCTGCCGATCTACCGCGCCTACCGCACGAATCACGAGGAGCGCTTCCTCCGTGAGTTCATCCTCCAACTGAAGCTCGGGCACACCAGTCTGAACTATTTCCGAAACAAATACGGAGTCGATCCCGAGGAGCACTTCGCGGCGCAACTCGCCGATCTGAAGGGCCGCGGTTACTTCAATGTCGTCGGCGACGAGGTCGTCGTGAGCCGGGATGGCTTGCTCCAGATCGATCGTCTTCTCCATGACTTTTTCCTCGAGCAACACCGGGATGCACGCTACACCTGATCGCGAAACGACGAGCCAAAGGGCGGCCGCGCGCGACCTCGCCGAGGCGCTGAACTGGCTCCTGCCGTTTCACTTTTTCTATGAAAAGTCGGGCATTCCGCTGCCTGACTTCCGCTTCATGCCCGGGGAGGAGGTGCCCTATCCATACCGGTCTCTGCTCGTGCATTCGAATGACATGACGCCGACGCTCGCGGCTTTTCACCATTCGAAGCTCTATCTCGAGGTGCATGAGCATGAGTCCAGCGACGCTTTTGTGATACGCCTCGTGACGCTGCACGCGGCGGCGTCGGATGTCCCGGTGGAGTTCGGGGCGATCGCGATCCAGTTGAGCAGTCTTCCGGCAGAGATGCAGGCGCAGGTCGTCGCCGGGAAAAAGCCGCTCGGGGCTCTCCTCGGGGAGTTCGGGGTGGAGCACTACGGCAGTCCGGCGGCGTACTTTTCGGTGCCCGCCGACGAGAGAATCGCGAAAGCGCTGAACCAGCAGGCAGGTGAAGTCTTCTACGGGCGATGCAATCAGTTACTCGACCGCGAGGGCATCGTTTTCGCCGACATTGTCGAGATTCTGCCGCGGAGCAATGAATCCGAGAAGTGGGTGCAGCACGTATCCAATCGCTAAGAAGTAGACTTCCCCCCTATGAATCGTGCAGAGTATGATGTGATCGTGATCGGTGCCGGCCCGGCCGGGTCGACCGCCGCTTCGCTCCTTGCGGCCCGGGGCCACCGAGTCCTCGTCTTGGAAAAAGAGAAATTTCCGCGCTACCACGTCGGGGAATCGATGATGCCTTTTTGTTGGTTCACGCTCGACCGGCTCGGTCTTGTCGGGAAGATGGAGGAGATCGGCTTCCAGCAAAAACACAGCGTGCAATTCGTCTCAACGGACGGGATCATCTCGAAGCCCTTTTACTTTTTTGAACACGACGAACATCCGTCGGCAGTGACCTGGCAGGTGGAGCGGATGGAGTTCGACCAGATGCTCGTCGAGAAAGCCCGCGAGAACGGTGCCAAGGTGCGCGAGCAGCATCGGGTTCTCGATGTCATCCGCGATGCGGGCGGGAAGATCAACGGCGTGGCGGTCGAGGACAACGAGGGTGCCCGGCACGAGTTCCAGGCCCGTGTCGTCGTCGATGCCTCGGGGCGCGACTGTCTCGTCTCGGCGAAAAATCGCTGGCGCAAGCGGGATCCCGAGCTGAACAAGATCGCGATCTGGACCTATTTCGAAGGGGCGATGCGCGATCCCGGACTCGATGCCGGCTCAACCACCGTCGCCTACGTTCCGGAAAAAGGCTGGTTCTGGTACATCCCGATGCGGAATAATCGCATCAGCGTCGGCATCGTCGCGGATCGGGATTACCTCTACCGTGACACCAGAGATCCCGCAGAGATTTTCACCCGGGAAATCGGGGAAAATGCCTGGATCAAGGAGCATCTCTCTGTCGGGCATCAGGTCGGCGAATATTGGGTGACGGGCGAATACAGCTACCGGTCCAGCTATTGCGCGTCGGATGGGGTTCTCCTCGTCGGCGATGCTTTTGCTTTCCTCGATCCGGTTTTCTCTTCGGGCGTTTTCCTCGCGCTTAAATCGGGGGAGATCGCGGCCGACGCCATCCACGAGGCGCTCCGTGTCGGGGACACCTCGGCGGAGCAGTTTCAGCAGTATGGGGAAGACCTCTGTCTCGCGATCGAGCGAATGAGGAAGATCGTCTACGCTTTTTACCATCCGGAGTTCAGCTTCGGGAAGCTGGTGAAGATGCATCCCGAACTCCGCCCGACCTTGACCGATCTACTCGTCGGGAACGTCTTCGTCGATCAGTTTGACGAGCTGTTTGCGGCTATCTGTGAGATCTGCGAACTGCCGGCCGAGTTGCCCTATGGTCGCCAGGTCGCCCCGGTCGCCCCGGCCGGTGCGGTCGCAGCAATGGCCTGAGACCTGAAGGCTGAGGCCGCCGCGCAGGTGCGGATTCTCTCCTTGCAGTTATTGTGGCGGGTCGTTCATTGTCGCCTCACTGCCCGATGAAGAAAACTCTAGGAAAACCGCTGCTGGGAGGACTCGCGGCGCTGTTTTTTTCGAGTGCGGGGGTGTTGCAGGGGCAGGGAGAGAAAGCGGCCCCGGAGCCGCTGCCGATAAAGGCGCTGCTCGTCACCGGAGGGGCTTCCCACGACTACACGCTGCGGAAGGAGATCCTCGTCGGGGGCATCAGGGAGAGGGTCAGGCGTCCCATCGAGTGGACCGTGCGCTTGCAGGGCGAGGGTGAGAGCGAGGTTCGGATTCCCGTTTTTGAAGGCGCGGACTGGGCCGTCGGCTACGACATCGTCGTGCATGACTATTGTTTCCCTCGAGTGACGGATCGCGCCTATGTGGATCGCATCCTCGCGCCGCATCTGGCGGGGCTGCCCGCTGTCCTCGTGCATGGGACGATGCATTCCTTCCGCACGGGGGATGAACGGTGGTTTGACTTTTGCGGGGCGACCTCCCGCGGGCATGGAAAGTCGCACGATTTCTCAGTTGCGCCCGCCCCCGGGGGAAATCCCATCGTTGCCGGAATGAGCCCCTGGTTCATCCCTCGGGGAGAGCTCTACCGGATCGAGCGATTGCATCCCGGGGTGACGCCGCTCACTTTTTCGCAGGAGGAGGGAGGGGCGAAGGTCGCGACGACCTGGACTCACCTCTACGGACCGGTAAAGACGAAGGTCTTCGCCACCACGCTCGGGAACGAAACGGCGACGCTGCTCACACCCGCCTATCTGGACATGCTGACGAGGGGCTTTCTCTGGGCGCTGGATTCCCTCGTCGAGGGTACTTTCGTGCCGGTGGCGGCAGCGGATTCGCTCTCCTCGTTGGCCCACGCTCCGGCCCCGGCGACGCTTCCCCGACCGGGACCGAACTACGCCTCGCGGGGCTTCGCCTCGGCTCTGTCCATCGGGCAGGGGGAATTTTTTACTGCGGAAAAGGCGATCGATGGAGATCCGGAAACCTACTGGGACGCGGGAGAGGCCGGGCCGAGCTCGTGGCAGGTGGATCTGCGGAAATCGCAAGCGGTCGGCGCGATCCTGCTGGTCTGGAAGGATGGTGCTCCCGAGCGGTGTCAGATCGAATGTTCCCCCGATTCTCTTGATTGGCAGATCCTCTTCGAGGGTGAGGGTGGTGGATCCGCCCCGCTCACGGTGGGCTTCGATCCCCTCGCGATGCGATACCTGCGAGTCACGATTCCGGAGACAAAGCCCGGCGAGGTGCCAGGCTTGCGCGAGGTCGCCGCCTATCGCACGATGGACGAGATGCCGGCGGCCTTCCCTGATTTTCGCACAATCAACGGGTCACCCCGCGCAGATCTGGCCGCTGCCTCGTCCCGCGAAGAGGGGGTCATGAGGAGGCTCGCCCCCGGCTGGAGCGCCGCGCCGATTTGTCGGCTTCCGGAAGGGAAAGCGGTCGTTCGCATCATCCCTGCCGCCTCGGGAAGAGCCTTTTTGCTTTGCGTTGACGAAGCGTGCGGAGTCCGCTCCCTCCACATGGCTTCGCCGGTGGAGGAGGGTAGGCTCAAATTTTGGGAACTCCTCGGCGATTTGCCGCCCGGGACGGAAGCCGCCTGGGATGGGGAATGGCTCTACACGCTGAACGGAGCGGACCTGACCGCCTACCGCGATACCGACGGCGACGGCCGCATCGACGATCGTTCCCGGATCGGGCCGATTTTTTCTCCGACGGCGGGCCCGCCGCTCCCGGCCATCTCCTATTCCCGACTACAGACGGGACCCGACGGATGGTTCTATGCCATTGCCAATGCAGCGGAAGAAGTCAGCGGGTTCAACGCCGGTCACGAACCGGTCCTGATGCCTCGACACGGTCTCGTGCGATTCCGCCGGAACGCGGGAGATCTCGGGATTCTGGCCAGCTCTCCGACCGCCCTCGAGGACATTCAGTTCGGTAGGGAAGGGCGGATCTTTGTCCGTCGCGCGGTTGAGCATCGGCTCTTCGATGGGTCCGGACTGCACCTGCTCACCCCGCTCCCGGGGCGCACCTGGCGGGAGACGCCCGCGTTGTCATGGCCGCCTTCGTCCGATCACGACTCGCGATGGGGTGCGCTGGATCTCTTCGCCGATCACGATCGCATCCATGCGGACACCGGAGAAGGCAGGCTGGAGGTGATCGCCGAGATCGAGGGGCTCAGCTCTTTTGCCGGCGACGGGGAGCGTATCTGGGTCTCGGGGAAGGAAGCGGGCAGGGAGGTGCTGACCTTTCTCACCCAAGCCTCGCAGCCGCCGACGCCGGGAGTGGACTGGGACCGCCTCGCGACCCGGAATCTTTTTCCCTACCTCGCTTCGCCAAACCGGGCGGTGCGGGCGGAAGCGGTTTTTGAGATCCTGCGGCGCAAGTATCGACCGACGAAAGATCTGGAGAAATGGCTGCTGACCGACCTGCCGGCTCCGGCGGTCGAGGGTATTCTCGCGACTCTCTCGGCTTCGGGGGAGGGGAGAGCCCTCGAGGTGCTCGTCGAGACGGCGGCGAGTCCCGATCCCCTGCGCCAGTCCCTCGCTTTCCGTCATCTCGGCGATCATCCGAAATTGAAAAATCACGAAATTTTCGGCGAGATCAGCCGGTCCACCGTGCCCGCCGTCTCGGCTGAGATCCTCTCTGCGATGGAACGCACCGGCACCTCGATACCGGGGCTTGAGGAACTTGTCCTCAGCTTCGCGAGTCATCCCGATGTGACGCTCGCGGCCACTGCGCGAGCTTTCCTGCAGGCTCGCGGTGCCGCCATAGTTTGCTTTGATCGACTCGAAGACGAGAGCCAAACGACGGCCCGGTCGACCGCTTTTTCTGTTCTGTCAGGGATTCGTCGTGCGAGCGTGGTGGAGCGGATCGTGCTGCTTTTAGAAAAGACCGGATCAGCCGAGATTCGCGCGCTGGGGCTCGAGACCCTCGTGGCCCTCTACTACGATGACTCCGCCGAGCGCCGTCCGTGGGAGGGCACGCCCATGGCGGATCTTTTCCTGCGGGCTTCCCTGCTCGACCACCGGGTCGATCGCGGAAAGTTGCTCCGGCAAATGAAGGCTGCCGGGTTGCCGTCTCCCGCCCCCGGTGTCTTGCTGGAACTCGGGGAAAGTTCCATCCCTCTCGAGGCCTGCGTCATTGATGCCTTCGACTCGGGGAACGACCCGCTACCGGACGGGGCAATGGCCTGGCTCGACTCCATCTTCCGCAGCTCCGCCCGCGATACGGCCCTGCGCGGACGGGCTCTCGGCCTGCTCGTCAGGGACGCCGGAGGCATGGACTACCGGAAGCGATTTGAGATGGTCTCCAGTTTCCTCGATCTGGAGGGCGCGCCGGAATCGGGGCATCAACTGATCCGGCGATGGATCGCACGTGAGGATCATCCAGAAAAGGCCGACTGGCTCGTCGAGCAAAGCCGGAATCCGGGTGAGAATAAAGCACTGCTGGCGTGGATCACTCTCGGTGAGATCCTCAAGCGCGGGGACATCCCTCCCGAAACGTCGGGCATCATCGAGGGCCGGGTCGATGACGTCCTCAATGGTCCGGAGCCCGGGATGACGTCGCTCCTTCGCTCGGTCCCGTGGGCGGCGGGGCCGCTCGCGGATGAAATCCTGCAACACGTCGCGGTGGCGGGTGGGGAGGCACTGCGAGCCCGGGCTCGCGCAATCGTCATTGAGAGATCGTTTCTCGCGAGCAACGCGGGTGATGCGACGATGGCGAGCGGAAGAGAGGCCGCTGCTCTCCTCATGACGGGAAATACCCCGCCAGCGGATCCCGTCGTCGGCAAGCAGTTCTTCCGGTCTCTCTCTTGCGGGGCTTGCCACAATATTCACGGCGAGGGGCCCGCTTTTGCTCCTGATCTCGCCAGCTCCGCCAGGCAGCGTTCCGTGCCCGAACTCATCAAGGCAATTCTTTCGCCCTCCCTCCAGGTGACTCCGGGCTACGCGGCGACCCTTTTCGAACTCACTGGAGGTCGTCGTCTCACTGCTTATGAAGAAGGGCGAAATGCCGACGGAATCGTCCTGCGGGACCGGGTCGGCAACTCCTTTTCCCTCGCGCCCGTTCAGGTGCGAAGGGAGTCGCCCCTGAAGGAGGGAACGATGGTCTGCGAGGCGGCGGTCGAACTCCCGGTGCGGGATTTCGCTGCTTTGTTAGCGTATCTCGTGAGTCTCGGCGAGTAGCGCGCGCCGCCCGTGTTTCCCTGTCAGATTTCCCCCTCCTGGGAAGACCGGAATGACATCCGGCGGCTCACGCAAGGTCACAGACGAGAGCGGGGGCAAATCGTAATTCGGGTTGAAGACGGGGGATTGATTCGCAAAAATTGGTCGCCTTATTATTATGTAAATCATGATATTTTAGCGACTTGCGCCCCATGCCTTGATAAATAAGGGAAGGGGGACTCCGGAGAACGGGCGAGAAATATCGCAAAACTGAAATGATTTCGAAAAAAGTCATTGTCGTAAGTCATTGCAATGTGGTTAGATTTGCCGGTGATTCAAAAAATCGCGATAATCCCATAGTAAAAATAATATCAAGAAATTTGGATTTTATTTACAATTCGTTTCTGGATTTCTGAAACCTCACTCTTCCGGCTGGTTTACCCCGAATCAGCCGCCCCCCATCTGTCTTTGTCGTTTGTTAGCACCCCCCATATGAGGAATCCCCGAACCTTTAGCGCTCCGGCAAGACCGGGCAGTCCTGTCCTGACATGGTTCAGAGCCAATCTTAAAACCCCGTGCACGGCCCTGCTTTTGGCCTGTTTCACCCTCTGGAGCATCGATGTGAAAGCGGCAAATCTGGTCTGGGACAGCGACGGCGCTTCGGGAGGAACCACCGGCGGCACGGGGACATGGGATACCTCCACGGCTCTCTGGGACAACGCAGGCTCGATGGAAGACTGGATCAACGCTTTCAACATCGCCTATTTCGGCGGGACTGCGGGCGTGGTGACGGTTGCGTCAACGGTGCAGGCGGGGGGGCTTGTCTTCAACACGACGGGGTATCGGCTGACGGGCGGCACGATCACCCTGGCGGCCCCGACAGGAGCGACTTCATCGACGATTCAGGTGGATGCACTCAGTTCCGCGACCGTGGAGTCCATCCTCGCGGGCAACTCGGGTCTGACCAAGACCGGAAACGGCACTCTTGTCCTGACGAATAATGCGAACTCCTACACCGGCGATACGGTGATAAACGCGGGTTCGCTCGTCATCAGCAATCAAGGGCAGTTGGGCGTGTCATCTACGGTAATCTCGGTCAACGGCATCGCCGGAACCGGCAACCCCGGCTACACCGGCGGACAGCTCGTAGTCAACGGTGTCTCCGCTACCGGCCCCGTCACCATGACCCGTGAGATCAGCATCAGTGGTCGCGGGCCGGGTGCTACCAATGGCGGAGCGGGTCTCATCAGCGTCGGGAACAATGTCTTCAACGGCGACATCGTCCTGGGCGGGCCCGCTTCGGAAGGGCGTATTCTCGCCACTCACGGGACCACCACATTCAATGGGGGCATGTTTTTAGGTTCGGGAGCCGCCAACCTCTTTTATGGCAACGGCAACATGATCGCTAACGGTCAGATCTCGGGCGTCGACACCGGCGGCGACCGTTTCATCAAGACGGGCAGCCTCATCGGGACGACCCTCTGGTTGACGAACGCTGCCAACGATTTCCGGCAGACGATTCGCGTCGATTCGGGCACCATCCGCGTCAGCGGGCCGAGCGCCCTTGGCGCGCTGGGGAACAGCACCAGCACCCAATCGCTCGACAGCAACGGCGGCTTCTTCGAAATCCTTACCGACGTCACGGACTTCAGTAGCAAAAACTATCGCAAGCGCGGGAATGGAGGCGGTATCTTTGCGGATCACGACTTCGGCAGCACTCTGCTCAATCAGAACATCCTGATGAACGATCTGCTGCTCGACGCGAACGCCAGCTTCCAGTTCAACGCCCGGAACGGATACGGCCTGACTTTTAGTCCGACGGACGGAGTGGTCAACTGGGCCAATGGCGGCACCGGTGCCCTCACCAACAACGGGAACGGCACCCTGCGGCTCAACGCCGACATCAACCGCCTTTCCGAAACGGCGGCCCGCGTTTTCACCATCACCGGGAATGGCACGACCATCCTCAACGGGAATCTGCTGCAAACCGGCACCGGGGCGGTGAGCCTCACCAAAGCGGGCACGGGTGTCACCCGAATTCTAGGAACCTCTTCCACGGCGACCGGCATCACCTCTATCACGAATGGCACGCTGGATATCGCCGCGATGACCAGCCTGCCCTCTGGTGCGGTCAATCTTGGCAATGCCACCACCCTCTCCGGCGCGCTCACCTACACCGGCTCGGGCGAGACATCAGGAAAGGCCATCCTCCTCAACACGACCACGGCGAGCGCTTTCGTCAACTCGAGCGGCACAGGGGCTCTGATTTTGAATGGTCCCATCACCGCGCTCACTGGAAACAAGACGCTTTTCCTCGGCGGCAGCAATGCGGAGGCCAATGAGATCGCCTCCGCCCTCCCGACGGCGGGCGGGGTGCTGAACATCAACAAACACGGAGCCGGCATCTGGGTGCTCTCGGGGGCAAATCTCTACACCGGCACCACCACCGTCGCGGGCGGCATCCTCCAGGTGAAGGACACCTTTTCCGGGTCCTCGCGCAATGTCATCGCCGATGCTTCCAGCCTCATCTTCAACGAAGATACCCGCACGCGGGGTGCCGGCGGGATCTTCGAGTATCTCGGCGATGGGGCAAACGCGAGCAGCGAATCACTCGGTGCCCTCCTTGGCACTGCCGGTGCCGGTACGGTCATGGTCACCGCTGGTTCGGGCGGGACGGCGGATCTGACCTTCTCGAGCCTCGGAGTGATCAGCCCGGGAGCGGGGATCAACTTTGTCACTAACACTGGCGCTGCCGTGACGGTGACCGGCGCGACAAACACTAACGGCATCGTCAACGCGCAGCTATTTTTCAACGGGGCAGACTTTGCCGCCTCGACGGCCGGTCTCCTCGGAGCTGCGACCTACACGGATGAGACGGCGGGAGTCAGTCTTGCGGGCGGAAATGCGACACCCTTTCATGTCTACACGAGCGACATCACCTCGCAAAGCACCGCGACGATTAACGCCGGCATCAAGTTCAGCGATGATCGCGCTTTCACTCTCGGGGCCGCTCAGACTTTGACCCTGCAAAACGGTAGCGCTACGGAGTCGGGCGCGCTCCTCGTCACCGGCGGCAGCACCGTTACCATTAGCGGCGGCACGGGCATCAGCACTGGCGGGGCCAACGATCTCGTCTTCCGGACAGACGCCCTCGCCGACGTCCTGAATCTGAACACCCCCATCCTCGCCACCTCCACCGGCGGCTGGACCAAGCTCGGTGCGGGCACTCTGGTGCTAGGCGCGGCCAATGCCGGCACGGCGGTCGGGCAAGTCCATATCAACGAGGGGATCGTGCAGCTCGCCCCCGGCGGACGCCTCGGAGCCGACAGCATGGACGTGCGCCTGCGCCAGGGAGCTACCCTCGACCTGAACGGCGTCAACCTCGGTTCCGCAACCTCAGCCACCGCCTCGATCGACGAGCTGTCGGGAGCGGGGAATCTCAAGAACACCGGGGCTGCCGCGAGCCTTCGGGTCGGCAATGGCGGCGGCAGCAGCACTTTCACCGGGACGATCACCGGGCTCATCGATCTGACGAAAGCGGGCACCGGCACGGTGCGTGTGCAGGGCGAACAAAGCTATGAAGGTGTCGTCACGCTCCTCGCGGGCAACTTCGACGTTAGTACATTGGCCGACTACGGTGTCGCCAGCGGCCTCGGCGTCGGCAGCACTCTGGCCGGCAACGCCGCCAGTCTCGTCTTCAACGGCGGCACTCTTCGCTACATCGGGCAGGAGGCGAATAACTTTCACCTCGCCGAAGGCACGGCCTCGGTCAGCATCGACCGACTCTTCACTCTTGCCGGTACCGGCACGATCTCCAGCTTCGGCAGTGCCGGACAGAACGCCAACCAAGGACGCGCCGCCAACCATGCCGCGCTCGTTTTTAACAACACCGGGGCGATCGCCTTTAGCAGTGCCGGCAATCGCACCCTGAATCTCCGCGGTGACTCACTCGGTGACAACTACATGGGCTTGCAGCTCATTGACAACCCGAACACCGGAACTCTCGCCATTTCGAAATTCGACACCGGCCTCTGGATCCTCGGCAATACGGGGAACTCCTACACCGGCATTACCACGATCGGTGGTGGTGCCCTCCGCGCGCAGGATGGCACGTCTCTGCCTACCGGCTCCAATCTCCTCCTCAATGGCGGTGGCGGCGTCTTCCAGTCTTCAGGCACCTTCATCCGCGCCCTCGGCACCGGTGCCGGTCAGGTCCGCTTCAACACTGCTGACCAGCGCGCCGGGTTCGCCGCCAGCGAAGCTCCTTTGACCGTCAATCTCAGTACTCCCGGTCTCGTGTGGGGTTCCTCGAACTCATCCACCCCCGGCACCGCGAACTTCCTCGCCACCGGCACTCTCTACTTGAGCTCCTCCACCTCCTGGGCGGACACCACCTTCGCCAACGACTTCGAGGTGACGGCAGGGGTGGACAAGGCAGTCACCGTGACCACCACAAGTGCCAGCACCACTGTGACGCTAACCACGGGTAACACGACCGGCATGAGCGTCGGTCAGGCCATCTCCGGGACCAATATCCCCGCCGGGGCCTTCATTGCCTCCATCAACAGCGCCACTCAGGTCAGCATTAGTGTCAACGCCACTGCCGCAGGCACCGCTATCGCCGCCTCTGTTTCCGGCCCCGGCCACCGCGAGATCCGCGTGGACGACAATGGAAACACCGGCCTCGACTATGCCACCGTCTCAGGCGTCATCAGCGGCGCAGGTGGCCTCGGCAAGGTCGGTGCCGGACTCCTCATCCTCGGAGATGCCAACACCTACAGCGGAAATACCACGATACGTGAAGGGCTTCTTACGGTGAGCTCTATCGGTGCCGCCGGTGCGACTTCTTCCAGCCTCGGCACGAATGTCGGCGGCGGCTTCCTCGAGATCGGCAACCCCGGCACCACCACCACCGCCAACCTGCTCTACGTCGGCCCCGGCGAAACCACGACCCGCCAGATCAATCTCGTGGGAACGGCCAACACCTTGCGGATCGACTCCAGCGGCAGCGGTGCCCTCATCCTCACCGCTCTCGCCAACAGCACCGCCACCTCCGTGAACACCACCGGCGGGGCCAAGACTCTTGATATCCGGGGCAACAACACCGACGGCAACATGATCACTTCGGTGCTCGCCAATAACGGCGGCACTCTCACGGTCAACAAGTCCGACGGAGGCCTCTGGATCCTGAATCCGACGTCGGCGAATACCTTCACCGGCGTGCTCACTGCCGCTGGCGGCACGCTGGGACTCACGACGGCCGGGATCGGCAGTGCCTCGCAGATCAATATGAGTAATGCCTCGATCTTCGGCTATGGCGGCGATCTGGCCATCAATACACTCGTCCAGTTGAACAACAACACCGCCGCAGTCTTTGCCGGCTCGAATAACATCACGATCAACAACAATGTCCAGAAGGCGGCTGGAGCCAATGACGTTCCAGCCTTCAGTAACAATCTGGAGAACGGTGCAGTCCTGACGATCAATGGCAATTTCGTCAATCTTGAGCCGGGGGCGGCCACCCGGTTTGTCAATGTCCGAGGCTACGGCTCTACGGTTTGGAATGGCAGCATTCAGAACAACAGCGGCACTTCGCTCACCGGTTGGGACATCCGCATCGCCAACGACGCCTCCTTCACCACTACCGGCGTGGCCAATACCTATACCGGCACGAAGACCCTCGGACAGGGCACTTTCATTCTCGACAAGCTCGCTCCCATCGGGCCCGGTGGCCAGTTGAACTTCGCCGGCGGCGTTCTTACGATCGGCCCTAACGTGGCCCATCTCACCGGGGCCAACGCGATTGCGAACAATCTCTTCCTCACCGGCGACCCCGCCACCGTCGCGGGCACGAAGAGCTTCGAGTTCAGCGGCACGACTACGAACAATGGCGGAGATCGCAAGTTCCAGAACAGCCTTACCGGCGGAGCGACTCTGACTTTATCCGGTGCCGTAAATCTTTCGGAGACGTCGAGCAGCCGCACGATGTGGTTCATTGGGGGAGGGGACACGATCCTAAGCGGAGTCGTTCAGAACGGCAGCACCGCCCCCGCCAGCGCTCTGCGCATGGCCGGCACCGGCAGCATCACTCTCACCAATGCCAATACCTACGACGGAGCGACCACGATCGCCAACGGCACCCTCATCCTCTCCGGAAACGGCACCCTCGATCAAAATTCGACCATCGTCGTAGAAGGCAGAGGCGTTCTCCGCCTCGACAACTCCGGCACCAACCTCGGCGACCGCGTCAACAGCAACAGCGCCCGCGACCTCAACCTCGACGGCGGCACCCTCCAGTTCGTCGGCCATGCGAGCGGCTCCTCGGAGACCTTCGGTCGTCTCGACATCAACCGCAATGGACTTGCCAGGATCCTCGTGAGCGGCGGTGACAGCGCTCTCACTTTCAGTTCGGTCAATTTTGCCAATACCGGATCTTCCCTTGACCTCACCGGAGTCTCGAATCCCGGTTCTAACAACAAGGTCCTCTTCACCACTGCTCCCGCAGGGGCGGCCATCTCCAATGGCGTGCTCTCGCGTGTCGCGATCGGTTCGGATTTCGCTGGCTACAGCACCACCAACGGAGTCCAGGCTTTCACTGGCTACAATAACACCGCCAGCCTCGTCACTCCGGTCCTCACGGATACGGTCAATCTGACCGCCGGCGCCGCTATCGCCGCGTCACGCTCGATCAACGCGCTCCGGCTGGACGACGCCATCGGCTACACGGTCGGATCCTCCTCACCCGGCGCCACCCTTACCCTCACCAGTGGCGCGCTCCTCGCTACGGGCGGCGGCACCCACACGCTGAATGTGCCTCTTCTCAACACGGGTGCCAACGGGGCTTTTTTCCAGGTCGCCACCGGCACCACTCTGGACGTCAACAGTTCACTGACTGGCGCCGCCTTCACGGCACTTCAAGGCGGCACGATCAATCTTAATACGAAGCAATTTTTCACCAGCTCCTTCAACCAGCACGCGGGCACGATGAAGCTCGCCGGGGGTCTCAACACCATTTTTCCAAATAGGCAGGCCTATTTCCTGAACAACGGAGCGACTTTGGACCTGAATGGAAACACCCAGTTTATCGGCAACCTCACCGGCAGCGGCGACCAGCCGGGCGATGGAGGTTCCCTCATCAGCAGCAGCGGCACGGGCACCATAGTAACCGACAATGGCGGTTCCTGGATGGGGGTCATCTCCGGCAACGTCAATCTCGGTCGCGTTGGCGGCGGCACCCTCACGATAGGCAGCGAGCAGACCTACACGGGCTGGACCTTCCTCACGGGTAGCACGACGACTCTGCGCGACAATGGTGCCCTTTCCAGCACCTCTGGAATCGACATCAACCTGAGCCTCCTCGCCCTTCGGAACAACGACAACCTCCAGCTTCAGAACAACAACCGCGTCAATGATGCTGCGGCCATCAATCTCCGCGGCGGCAGCATCGACTATGGTGGTCGTGTCCATGCCACCGGCGGCGAGACCTTTGGCGCTCTCTCTGCGCTGATGGGGGCCAACACTCTCACCGCCACCAACGGCGGCACTGGTACTGCCGGCGCCTTTGCCAGCACCCTGGTCACCTTCGCGAGCCTGAATCGCGCGCCCGGCGCCACGATCAACTTCACTGGTTCCAACCTGGGGTCAGAGGGAAACAATTCCAAGATTGTTTTCACTGACCCGCTCAACACGATTGGCAACGGAGTCCTCGGGGCCTGGGCCATCGCCAACTCGTCGGAATACGCAGCCTACAACCAGACCAACGGGGTCGGCGTCGTCGGCAACGGGGGGTTCGTCGGATACGATGCCACCTTCGGCAGCGGCAACATTACCAACCTAGGCATGGGCAGCGCCGGCGCGCTCTCCACGACTCTGGCTGCGGGCACGACTACGACCGGGCTGCTGCGCTTCCACGGCGCTTTCACCAACAGCCTCGAGTTCACCAACGATACGGACGTGCTCAACCTCGAGGACGGCGGCATCCTCCGCAGCAACAACAACAACCTCTCGCTCGTCGGCACCCCCTCCACCAGAGGTGTCATCACCGCCGGCGGCACGGAAAACAGCGGCACACGGGAACTCGTGGTCTACAACGCGGCGGTCGGCACGACCGCCTTCGGCGGAGGCTCCACGACTACCGGATCCCCGCTCGTGACGATGACCAGCACGGCGGGGCTTGCGCCCGGAATGACCCTTACCGGTACCGGCGTTCCTGCTGGGAGCACGATCCTTTCGGTGGATAGCGCCACCGAGGTCACTCTGACCCAGAATTCCACCGCGATCGCCGCCGGCACGATTACTTTCACCGGGAGCACCACGAATATGATGATCCATTCCGTGATCGCCGACAACGGCGTTGGCAATTCCGTCCAGTTCATCAAGTCCGGGGCCGGGACCCTCATCCTCTCCGGCAATAACACCTACACCGGCGGCACGGTCATCAATCAGGGCACGGTCAATCTCACAGGGATTGGCACCATCATTCCCGGAGGCGGCATCACCCTCACCGGCGGCATCCTCAATACCAGCGCCGCCGGCCAGATCGACTCCTCGAACGTCGTTACTCTCAACGGCTCGTCGAGTCTCACTCTCGTCGGGAACAACACCCTCGACAGTCTCGTCTTCAACCACATCGGTGGCACCGCGAACCCCACCGTGACGAACAACGGCATCCTCACGCTGACCAACGCCACGCCCATCGATGTCGCGAGCATCAACACCGTCGTCGGCGTCCCTACGGTCACCGGTTTCCTCGAATTCGGCTCCGGAGCCAAGACGATCCATGTCGGAGCCATCCAGATGAACGGCGTCGTCTACGACGAGACCGTCAACCGCTCGCTCAATATCACCGCCGCTATCTCCGGCAGTGCCTCTATCACGAAGACAGGGGCTGGCCTCCTCGGACTGGGTGGGCAGAGCACCTTCACTGGCGGTCTCACGATCGCCGACGGCGGTCTCGTCCTCTACGCCAGCAGCACCTCGACCGTTCCCAATGGCCTTGTTGCCGGCCCTCTCGGGATCGGCTCCGTCACGATGGCCTCCGGAACCCGTCTCTCCGTGGACGACAGCAGCCGCACTGTCGCCAACGCCTTCACCTTCTCGGGCGACCCCATTTTCGGCAACACCGGCACCAGTCTTGATACTCTGACTCTGAACGGCGCGCTCACCTTCACCTCGCTCGGCACTACCGGACTCGTTGCCAATGTCGAGACACTCTATCTCAACGTCGTCCTCGGCGGGCAAATCGCCGGTATGAGTGCTGTTACCGCGGTCGGTTCCGGCACTGGTGCCAACACGTTCAGCAAGACCGGTCCCGGCAATATCTCCGGGATCAACCTCACCGGTCTTAGCAATACCGCCACGATC
>Ga0209284_10001840_pt1 | contig 31058 bp, 33 predicted proteins | sample FRY03_FD_187211 | JGI IMG/M metagenome (GOLD analysis project Ga0209284, IMG submission 187211) | Freshwater microbial communities from Lake Fryxell liftoff mats and glacier meltwater in Antarctica - FRY-03 (SPAdes) (version 2) | ecosystem: Environmental > Aquatic > Freshwater > Ice > Glacier...
TGTAATACTTATATGTTTAAGTATTTCAATTCAATTTTTTTTATAAATCAATTTTATGAAAAAATAAATCAATAATATATATGCCTTCTCATAAAAGTAATGATTATAAATTAACAGCAGTTCAATATTATTTAGTAGAAGACAAAACACAGGAAGAAGTTTGTAAAGTATTTAAGTGCACACCAAGAAGTTTAATGCGTTGGGTTAATTAATACAAAAAAGAAGGAAATGTAAAAAGGTGTTTAAAAAAAAAATGAAATAAAAAACAAACGTATGTTCAAACTATTAATATTAAAAATCTACATTCTCCGAAATTTATCCAAACATTTAAAGTAATTCAAATATAACCAATTATATATTTTTATAGGAACTAAAATCGGCGTTTGAAATGTAAAAAGGTGTAAAAAATAAGTCTAGAACAAAAGTAATGTTATTATAAATAATCCCTTTTTTTTCTGCTGATGCTATAGAAATAGGTTCATATTTCTTCTCTTCTTGTAGTCGTACAATGAAATTATTCATCTGGTTTGAAGAGAGAAATATTTTTTTTATATCATCAACCCCTAAATTACTATCAAACAATTCGCTCTTTAATTTTATAGAAGGAATAAACAAAATATTAGGAAACATACCATATAACTGAGGATTGGACAGGGCAGGAGTATATTTCATATCTGTTACTATAGTTCCATTCTTAGTAGAGGCGTCAAATGTTATTTTCAATATATTATTACTCATCTTATAATAATAATATATTATTTCCTTATAACTTACATTCATAACTTATATTCATAACTTACATTCATAATTTACATTGATAAATCTTAGAGTAAACTTTGGTAATGATTCAATAAATCCATACGCCGTTCATTTTCCTTTTGTTTTTTTGCTTTTTCCAATGTTTCAATTGCTTTATTAATCTCCATATCGCTAATTATACCATCTTTGTTTGTATCGATATTCAATCGTGTATATTTAGCAGGCAGAACACAAAATTTGCTTTTATTATTTAATAAAAACTCGGATAAGATTACAAATACGGCAGTTAATGTAAGAGAAACAACAATATCTCTCGTGCCCATCCATGCCATTGTAAAAATCAAAAGTTCTTTGGCAATATTATACTTAATATATGCTTCCATTGAATCGCTTAATTTAATTTCTACAAATCTAGAACCAACGTTTAATAAAATCATCATAATACCTGTAAAATATTTACTTGAATTCAATACGTCTAATACTTCAAACATACTACTAATTATATATATACTGCGAAAAGAAAAGTATATATTCTAATAAAAACCCAATCTTCTGCCAAAGTCCTTGAATTTCGTATTGAAATGATACGTCGCCGTGTCTTGAGCATTTCTTAATGTTCTAATATGTGGGCGCATAGATTGTCTAAAATAAGTAGTAAAACCTTCTACCTCATACGATTTATTGGATACAAATAATATTGATAACCATATCGAAATAATAATTATAATGAATAAAAATATGTATTGGTTCATATAATCTACATTGTTATTTTATTGTTATTGTTAAATATTTGTATTTATTCAGCTTTTTTAATTGTTTTTTCACGGTCTATTGACTGCTGATTAGAATCTTGAGGCCTTAAGTTTTCTTCATTGGTAATTTGCTCTGATGAAGAGACAATTTCAAACATACAATCGTCATCACATGGATTACACACTTCACCCCCAAACTTGAGATTGGGAAAGCTTTCTTTAATCAGGTCGCTCGTAACCTCCTTATCATCCTTCATCAAAATATCATTTCTACAATGGTCTTTTTTAAATAATGACATGGAAGATTCTTGCTGGGGATTTTCTTGAGGTTCTTTAGAAGAATCATTATTTTCCATACCTTCAATTACGTATTGTTCCATTGAAATAACAACCAAAAGTATTAATATACCAGCTAACATATGATAATTAGCAGCTATAATTATTAATATAATCAGTATTAATTTGCCTAAAACACTATTAAAGTTCAACCAGTTAGACATTTCCTTATATAAATAAAAAATATATTTTTTCCGTAACTTATTTAAATTATTATCTATATTTTTTATAAGTAAATGTCTTTAGCAATGTATGCCTCAGAATTTAATATTGAAAATATGGAAAATAACCCCATTCAAAAAAAAAGAGAAAACATGCGAAACAAGACCTTAAAGCGTCGCGAACCATTGAAACCAAATGCGAATATAGAAGTTTTAAAAAAACGAATACAGTATGACGAGGCGGATGACGATGAAGATGAAGGTGGTTTGAGTAATTTTCAACCAATGCAACATCCCAATTCTGCGGGTATGGAACGCATGACGAATGCGAATATTGGTGATATGAATGTAATGGAAGATGGTTTAGACGATAGAATGAATGCCCAACACAATATTTCTCAACAGCAAATACAAGAGGACCTACAAAACCATCAACAGCGTGAAGGATTTACTCAATTGCCAAGTGAATATGCTAAACAATATTATCAACAATATGTTCCTTATTTTAATCAAGGTTCGGATGATAACAGTCCAAATGGTGTTAATAAGGATGAGTTATTAACAAAATTAAACCAAATCATTTACATGTTAGAAGAGCAACAAGATGAAAAGACGGGCAATATAACAGAGGAATTAATATTATATTCCTTTTTAGGAATATTTATTATTTTTATTGTCGATTCTTTTGCTAGAGCTGGTAAATATGTAAGATAAACTACGAGACAAACTATGAGAAAATATTACATTACCCATACGATAATACGTTTAACTATGTATTTACATCCTTGAAGATTTAAAATGGGACATAAATATAAAAAAAAATTGAAACCATTATTTAATTTTGTTTTTATGACAATCAGTATTTATCAAGAAGCAAATGAGCGTTCGTATCGAGATTATTTTCAAGGAAGAGGTGTCGGATCATAGTGGGTATTGTAGTGGTGGGGAATGCGAGCTCACTACAAGGGTTTACAAAAAACAAGTCGAAGTGCAGATTGGAGAAATTACAAACAATTTGGAGTATTTTGAAAAGTATGCAGACGAAGTTGTGGGTGCCGACGAATGTTGCCTATCGCACTATTGTGATTTAGACGAAGATGTAGTATCCGCCGGTCTTGGTAGACACGATCACCGCATTACTATACTGAGAGTCAGTCTGGTAGACATATCAAAAAAAAGGAAACAGAGAAGGATCAAGAGAGACAAAAAGCGGTTAAAGAAGGAGCAACAGAAGAGAGCTGCGCCCCCCAACTCTCTATGATCTTACACAATGTCTATCGTGTAGACGTGAAAAATGAAGGCGCCGTCCATCGTCCAATATAAACAATCCTCGTTCTGTATATTTGTGTTTATTTTTGTTTTTGTTATCTTCGTAGGGCTTTCATTCCGGTTCATTGTGATTCCCTTACAATCTATGTCCCATATTAAATATTCAAGGGTGTAAATGTATTAATACTTATTATATGGATAATATTTCGATGCACACGGTAGAGAAGCAAACACAACAACAACAACCACAACCACAAACATCTATAACGGATGCTAATATTACTGATGAAAATACAGCTCTTAATGTAATGGTATCATTCCTTCATTTAGCTCAAAAAAGGGGGGCATTCAACCTCCAAGAATCTGCCAAAGTTTGGGAATGTGTCCGGCTATTTATGAAACAATAACACAATATAATATAATATTGTATGTATAATGAAGTCCAACTCTAATTTTATGAGATTTATCCAAATAATGGTATTTTATGTATTGATTTCATACATACTATTCCCACTACTTGGATATTTTATGTTTGGAAAAACGTTACAATCGGCTGGCAATGGATTTGCTATTGGAAGCATTATTTCCATAATATTATGGTATGTATATGGTAGAACGTTACTTACCTCTGAATTATAACCTATGTACCATGATGGTTGTTATTGATAAAAAATAAAATAAATCGATGAAAGATTTATTTTATTGAATGTTATTGAATGTCATTGAATGTCATTGAATGTTATTGATTTATCTATTTATTCCGGTTTTTGAAATATATACAAGTATTGGTGTTCCATTTGCGCCATTAGTAAATCTACTTCGGCATAAGTAATAAATCCGGCTTCTTTACACTGATTTATAACTGTTTGTTTGGGAGGTATCCATAAATTATGGATATTTTGTCTGGTTTTTTTATCGTCTGACGACGTATCTTTAAAAATTTCTTGAAATTGAACCACGTCATTAGGAAATATTTGGAAATCAGCCTTATATTCAAAATTATTAAACACAACCGTCGACTCTGTTATTCTTTTGTCGGCAAAACTTTGCGGATTTACCATAATAAACGGTTTAGCAGCAGGAACAACTGGATCAAATTTATTTTTATCAACCAATTGAACTACGAAAAATCCGCCAGGACGCAACCAATTAAAAATATTCTGTAATAAAGCAGGTTTATCTTTATAATAATAATAATTCATGTTTAAGCATACAACATGAGTAAATTGCTGTTGACTGAAGATCATAGATTTCATAGGAGAACCTTGAACAAATTTGATTTCAGGATATTCTTCTTTAGCATAGTTAACCATTGTTTTGGATTCGTCTAAACCTATAACTTTGTAACCTTGTGTATGAAATCCATTCGCTACGTGTCCTGTGCCACTACCAATAACTAAAAAATTACTTTCACTCGTAGGTTTGGTGATATTTTCAATATTGCCAACTTCATATTGATTCACCAGTTCTCTATAAAACAATTCATCATATATATTTACATAAAAATCATCAAATAGATTTACTCCCTTTTTTACTACGAATTTTTCCTTTTGGTCTATAAAACCCTCTTTAACCGGTGTATATGTTTTATAAATGTTTACTAATACAAGTATAATAACTAGTAAAATTAACAAATGAACCCAAACAGGCATTTTTTGTAAATATCTTTCTAATTTATAATATATTTTACCAATTTTATTACCCATGGTTGTCGCAATTTCTGTCATATATATATGTATATTTATGTTATTTTTTTTATAAGAACTTTTATATGAATGAATTCGATATTAGTGATATAAGAAGTGAAATAGAATTCAAAGGAATTACCTTTTCAAAATTCAAAAGAACCGATGTAAAAAAAGAATTACTAAATAGTCTATCTACCGGACGAATAGAACAAGCGTTATATTGGAGTACAGAATTTATTTGTTGTGGTTGCTTTATAGACTTATGGGATATTCTTTTAAATTTTGTTGGAAAGCATATCCATTTAGGCAATCCTAAATTGCCAATTTATTTGGAAATGCGGTTCAATAAGTTTAAAGAGATTATTTCGAACTATGTTGGATTTGAATTGAATATGCGTAACAATGACAAGGTGCGCAAACTATTTGCGGAGATTATTGCTATTATTTGTAATTCAAAAAAAAAGCATTCAATAGAAAGTGTCAAAATAAAAAAGCATGACGAATTTGACATGACTAGTATGGCAAGTAAATTAAAAGCCCCAACAGTTGAATACGCGACGGCAATATTTAAAAAAGACGATCCAAAAGAATTATTTATTGCCATTAACGAATTTGCGTATCATGTGTCTAAGCAGTCATTGAATTCGTTAGAAGCTTGTTATTGGTTGGAATGGATAATGGAATTCGAAGCACTATGTAAAAAGAAGAAAGAACTTTGTATATGCGAACGAAGGTCATTTGTTCGTGTAGATGAGAAATGCGTAAAAGAACCGATATGGATAATATGGGATGTATTATTTCATACCAATTCAAAAAGCAAGAATGAAGTATCAAAAAAAATATTAACAAGTATTTTCGAATTGTTTTGTATTCGATATACAAGTGGGTCTAAAAAGAAGAGAAAATATCTACTCTATTTTGCGATATCGTTATTGACAGATAAATTTGATTCAACTATTAATATAATAGAAAATAAAGAAAGTGTAGATAATATTACAAAAAAAATAAATCTCATCTACAAGGAAATAAAAAAGAATGAACAAACACCAGTAATTGATACTATAACCAACAGTGTTGAAAAAAGCAACAGAGAGAAAACATTTGAAAAATTAGAGGCGCTAAATAATATAAATATGATTATTCGTAGTTAATCAAGTAAGATACGTCCTCATTATATCTAATGCTTAATATCTAATGCTTAATATCTAATGCTTAATATCTAATGCTTAATATCTAATGCTTAATATCTAATGCTTAATATCTAATGCTTAATATCTAATGCCTAATGCTTTATAGGTAAACCATGTTACAGAATAAAACAAAACACCTCCCCATACAGTATCTACTAATGCAGGAAACAGTTTGTAATTCCTAAAAATGGCAATATTAGTAAAATCAAATACACCATAAATACATACTCCTAATATAAACGCGTCAATCGGGGGTTTTCTCTCTAAAATAATAAATTTATATATTACTAAAATAAGTAGTATATATGCACCAATAGCACCAAACATATTTAGTTTCATTTCTTCTTTTTGAATATTTCTTACCATTTTATCAAACAAAGGACCCCCTATATTTGTTAAATAAAGACTGTCCAGTGCTAACATAGAAAATGCGGGAACGATATAATCCATTATATAATTATACTTATATACAATATAAATATTTTGAGGATTGTAAAGATCATCGAGACAAATATAGGTTAATTATCAAAAAGACTAAATTGGATATTGTTGATAAACTCGCATAATAACATGATTACAAACTACATATCGTGAAATTACAATTTATAATCAATATTTTTATATAACATTTTTATATAACATTTTTATATATGGAAAGTGTTAGTAATAATATTCCCTCTGGTATAACATTAGATATCGAATCAATCCCTAGAATGTCATCATCAAGTTCATACAATGGTTATTTTTCAACAAATGGTAATACAAGTTACACACGAATTGGATTAATTGTTGTAATTCTCCTTTTTTTAGGAGTGAATATATTTGCTTATTTAGGTGATTTTCTTCAGGTAATCAAGGAGGCAGTTGCCCCTCTTTTGAAAAATATACTGGAAAGTTTAGGTTATGTTGTGACTGAAACTACAAAAGACGTTGCCCAGTTATCAGCTGAAGGAGCTAAATTGGGCATTGATGTAGCAGCAGGAACTATCGAAAGCGGTATTAATGTAATTCAGGGGCAATTAGATTTGGAACAAGGCGCAAATCAAGGACAAGGACAACGAAGACAAACCCCTTCCCAACCAAATAATATGCCCAAACAGAATTCATTGTCAGCATCTCTATCTACTGCTTTAGCAGATGCTGAATATAATAGTGAACCTGTGCCAGACGATTCTATGAGTTCTACCCAAAGATTAGGTCCTGGTAAATCTGGATATTGTTATATAGGCGAAGACAGAGGATTTCGTAGTTGTATTCAAGTAAAGGATGGGGACATGTGTATGTCTGGTGATATTTTTCCATCTCAAGCCATTTGCGTAAATCCTTCCTTGAGAGAATAAACCAACCTAAATAAAATAAAATAAAAATATCACATACTTTGATGATAATTTTATTTACGCATATATCTAAAGATTGCGCCCCTTTTTTCCTACAGGAAATCCGAGATTACCAGGAGCCCAAGCATACTGTGGCCATTTTGTTCCTCCTGCTAAATAGGTCCGTCGAACAATATAATTAGTCAATGGTACAGTCGGATAATTTGTAATTCTTCTGACTGGACCAGGAGTATTATTTTGATTTGTTAACGCCCAGTTTTTAGTAACATTCGGACATAGTAATACCGCCGAATTGTCCAATACCAAATTCTGTGTATTTGAAAATGTATGTGTTTCACTTTGACTAGCGAATGTTTGTCCAGGTTGTCGTCCAAGTCCCCTTGCCAGTCTTGAGTATTGTTGTTTTTTAGAAAAACCGGCACTATTTTGTTTATATTGAAATATGACTGCTTTCCGTTTTTCACTTAAATCATCATATGTCATTGGATTACCATTTGGTAAAGTTGCTCCACTTAAATCAACACAATCACCAGATGCTCTTGACCATATTGTTGTTTGGTTTGACAATGCTGGGTTCCATTGACACCCATTAGAACTAGGAATATAATATACATATAGTATTACTAGGCCACTACCACCAGCCCCTGAAAAATTACTTACAGTTCTGTTTCCATTTTGGCCAGCACCTCCACCACCTGAATTAGATGTTCCATTCAATGAACTTGAAGCAGAGATAGGACTAACGGTACGACATGGAACTGGTAGAGCAAATGCTCCATTCCCTCCCCCTCCTGCGCCACCATACCCACCTCGCCCAAAACAATTACCAGCTGAATCAACCGCATTGCCACAGCCTACTTGACTTTCATGTGACCCTCCACCACCACCACCACCATAATATACACCATTTACTAAAGGGCCAAAATTACCACTATAACTACATATTGGACCAATTGTAACACCTCCATCCCCACCTTTACCATTATAACCTGGACCATCGCCTCCGTTTCCACCAATACTTGATGTAGTGTCATTTAATGCAAATCCTCCACCCTTCCCGCCAGCCGCATTATATCCCATAGCAGAAGATATTCCGCCATCATTACCTGGAATATTGTTTCCAGATATACTCCCTCCAACAGCTAAACCACCGCTTCCAATTACTATAGAATATGTAGTATTTGGAATTATTGTGATACTATTATTTATATATACTGCTTGTCCACCTCCGCCTCCACCTCCACCAGTTGAACCAAAGACTGATTTCTCTCCACCTGACCCCCCGCCACCGACAATAAGAACGTTTGCTATATAATTATTATTGTAATTTTCACAGTTTAGTACAGAAAACGTGATTGAATTGCTGATATCAAATGTAAATATATGAACGTTTTCATTGAAAACATATGAACCGTTCGAACCATCTAATACATATGATGTTGAAAATATTAGAGGAGAACAAGACATTATTAAGTATATAATAACAATTGAGATTATTGTTATTATATTCTATCTAATTTATCGGTAGATAGTAGATAGATAAACCATCGGTAGATAGTAGATAGATAAACCATCGGTAGATAGTAGATAGATAAACCATCGGTAGATAGTAGATAGATAAACCATCGGTAGATAGTAGATAGATAAACCATCGGTAGATATTTAAGGATTATATCCATCTTTACTTCCAGCAAAGAACCATCTTAGAGACAAATATTTGGGCATACTTTTTGTCATATCTTGACCCACCATTTTAAGATTTGGACCATTATCTACAATACTTTGAATTTCACCCGTGCCTAAACCATAATTGAAATATCTCAATTCGGAAATGTATCCAGAAAATCCACCATTCATTGCTACAAATACGTCACCATAGTTTTGTTTAGGCACGCCCTTCATAATCAGTCTCTTGGCCAATTTACCATTGATATATGTGTCTAACTGATGATCTTCGACGCGTATTTGAACACATACCCATTTATTAATAGGAATATCACTAATAGTGACCTTCTCTTCAATATCATTAAATGTATTCATAACTACGACTAAAGCATTTGTATTAGGGTCAATGTATAATCCAGGAGCGTTATTAGGTTGATTCATTCCAATCGGTTTATTGGTGTAATTAATGTTATCATTTCCTTTGTGGAAAATGTGTCTAAATTGTCCTTGTTGATATACTAAATCGTCTATAAATAGCCAAACAGAATAGGTGAATTCAATACCTTTATCTTGGTTATTTGATCTAAGCAATGTCACTGAACCATTTGTGTCAGGATCTTGTGTTATTACCATCATATTTTTAGCATTTACCATACCGTTAATTAGATATGGAGATACCGGGTAAGAAAATATCCAAGATAAAAACTGTGCGCTGAATCGAATAGCAATAACAAACACGACTAAAATTAATAACAGAAAAGCAACTTTTGCTACTAAATTATTTGATTCCAAAAATTCTTTTGTTCCGTTGACAACATTGCTACTTTTAAAATTATCAAAAGCATCAGCTCCTGATGAAATATTTCCAAATTCTGACATATCTTATATATAATAGATAAGAAAAATGATTTTATATGAATTACTATTTATTACTTAACATTTGAAATTATCTTTTGAATATCCAATAACGGCACAGGCAATTCTTTTACCAGCATTGCCAGTTTTTAAACTCTCGGCATTTCCACCGCTTCCACAATCATCCGGGTCTTCGTGTATTATTAAACCTCTTCCAATTATATTTGATTTAGTTCCTCTAAGTTTTATCATGTTATCATAAAAAGAATATCTCGCTTCTCCTTTTGAATTCGTTTCAATATTACCTAAATCACCAATGTGTCTATTCTTCATACCTGGACAACCGTGCGTCTTACCATATGGGTTAAAATGAGAACACATACTTGTACATTTATCAGTTAAATCTCCTGCTTCATGAACATGAAATCCGTGTAAGCTATTTGTCTTAAGACCACTTAGATACACTTGGATTTTAATAGTGTCTTCATTTATATCTTCTATAAATTTAACGTATCCAGATATCTCACCTGAAAAGACAGCAATCGCGGAGATTGGTTTGTTATTCATAATATAATATAAATGATATAAATAAAAACATACTACACCGAGTAAAATGAATAAAATAATATAATATGTTTTGTTCATATATATTATATTATTCTTATTATTCTTATCATTCTTATTATTCTTATTATTCTTATTATTCTTATTATTCTTATTATTCTTATTATTCTTATTATTCTTCTCCAAACATGTAATTAATTTGTATTTTCGTCCATTTTACCCATATCCGTATTATGTGAAAGAATACTAAATAGTTAAACTACCTTGTTCTTTTCCGTCTTTTAAAACCTCCATTTTAATTTGATACGGGAAACTAAAACTAGCAGCACCATAACCATCACGATAAATATTATAAGCTTCTTGTGGGTTCAACGAGTTGGCATAATAATGAATATTGGATGTATATCCAGAAAATCCACCTTGTGGTGTAATATATACGGGTGCGTCATTTGCGATTTTTGCGACACCAGGTAAGACACATGTTCTTACTAGTTTACCATCAATATAAATATCCATGGTTCGTCCGTATAAACTTACTATAGTATTAACCCATTTTTGAATAGGAACGTTGTCTACATTACAAGTATGTGTCGAAGCCGTGTTTGATTGAGAAGAAGGATATACAGTAGTTTCTATTTTTAAATTATTTTCAATTGCTCCTAAAATAATAGAAGGACTAGGGTTTAATTCATTATCTAGTCGTCCCAAAACAATCTTAGGTTCTCCGTAACGATAACTCCAGTCTTCTATATAAAACCAAATAGAATACGCATAATTAGAAGCATTGCTCTGTGCTAAACTATTAGCTGGTATTTTAGTAACCTGTTTAGCGTCACTCATACCGACTAACTTTGTTTTTTGTCCAAAAAACCATCTTAATAAAATTATTATTAATATTACTAATACAACCGCAATTACAACTTTGGTAACGGATACAGCCATAATATATATATATATATACTAATAGAATTTTTCTAAATTATTGGAGGATTAAATACTTTGGCCGAATTATACGCCCAATTTATTTTTCCTCTAGTAATATGTTCTTTATAATAATTTACATTACATATTCCTCCATGTATACCGTCTGTAGCTCCATATGTAATCATTGTATTCTTATTATATGGAATAATACCAGGGGTGGATGAAAGTAATTCATTGTTTATAAAAATATCTAATGTGGCGCCATCGTAATTTACAACAATATTATTCCATTGTTGCATTTTAAATCCGGTTGTCTCATACAGAATTTTTTTAATTTTACCTTCTGTTTCCATGACTATCCGCAATTTATTTTTCGCTACGTTGAATAATATATTGGGTTTGTTTCCAATGTTTAACAAGGATGTGTATTTATTGTAATTAGAATTTGTTTCGGGTGGAAATGAGTTTATGTATAACCATCCAGATACGGCATAGTTATATTGAAATTTATCATTCAGAAAATTGATTTCTCGAAATGTGCCTAAATTTCCTTCCTTAGTTAAAACAGTAGGTTCGTTTAACAATTGTGTCGAGTTATGATTTAAAATTTGTTTGCTTAACCATGGATACATCAAGTAAATACTTATTAATATTAATTCTGCGATGAAAACGATAATAATTGGTTTAGTAGTGAGTTGATATTGTTTTTTTATGTAATCTGTTAAATCCAATAGCAAACGTGGTATATAAGTAAACGTTTTTATAACTAATTTAAACCGTGTGGGTTTTTGTTCACCAGGTTCTTCGCTATGAATACCAAAATATTTAACTGCTAATGTAATTAGTCCAATTACAATGAGAGTATTCAATCCAAATAAAAAGTAGGCACTAAAATCATTATAGTAAGCTGACATGGTGAATAACAAATACACAATTCCTATAATTAATACAACTGAAACAAATGATGTTATAATTTTACCTAGATAACTAAGTGCTGTAGTTTGCTCTGTATTTTCAACAGACTGTTTCTTTTGTTGATAAAAGAAAAAAAGCATAAGTATTAAAAATCCACCTAGTAGACTTAAAAATATGCTAACACCTCCATTATTTTCAGTGATAATATCATAAGGATTTGTTGTAAAAACAATAATAATGGTAATGATATATGCTAAAAGACCTAATAAAAATCCTACTTCCATTTTATGATTACCAACATAAAATTTAGTATATGTCCAGATATATTTGATAGCATTTAATAATTTGACAGCTACACCAGTAGCAGAAGATTCATATACGAGTGGTTCCTTTTTTTCAGTTAATACAATCTCTTCGCTCGAGTTACCCCCTTTTAAATTTTGTGGTTTATTTTGATGTTTATTATTCCCCATTAATAACTCGTTAGAAATAAAATACGTTTATGAAAATGTGAAATATTAAAGGTTTTCCATGGCGGTTTTTTTTCCATGACAATCTCTACACAAAGCGACTAAATTATCTACATGGTTAGAGCCACCATTGTCTAATCGTATTTTATGATCTACTTCAAACCAAGCCGGTAATTGTTTTTGACAATGTCCACATGTCCAACTTTGTTGTGAGGCGACAAATTTCTTTTTAGTTTCGCTAACACACCGTTTTGTTCCAGATTTACCAGATTCCATCATACGATTAATTTGATATTGTTGATTGTGTGTTTGGTCAACTCCACCCATACCTCCAATACTACTACCCCCCATAAAAGGCGTTTGGTTCGTAAAATCAGTAAACGGTGTAAACACATCCAATGTAGATTTCGCACTCGGCATAAATTTTACGATATTAGTCAGTTCTTGGATCAATGATTGAGAATGGTTTGGATTTTTCTTAAGATAAAGATACACACTTAATCCGGCAAAAGCAAATCCGGCCATTTTAAAATATTTTTGCCATGATTGTAATATTTTAACATAATTTCCATCATAATATGTATTTGCTATAAAAAAACCAGATACTGCTAAAACTAATAATTCTAATTTCATATAATATTTATAAAGGTTATTTTTTGTAAATATTACAACTATATTGTGTGTGTGTGTAAATAGTTATATAACGTAACTATTACTCGTCATCTGAGCTAGAATTGGATACTACGTTTGTAACGGTAATTGGAGATACATTGATATCTTTATTAATAGAATAATTACGTTTTGTAGAAGGTAATGCTGAAAGAGAGAATACATTGTCGGCTTTTAAAAAATCATTTAATTCTTTAATATTATCAACAAGTGTCTTAATATTTATTTTCTCTCCTCCATTTGAATATAGATGTTCCACTAACAAGGAACGGATACGGTTCAAGTATACATTCTTTATTTTATCAGGCAATTCTATATCTTCTATTTTTACTCCAAAAAAATTATAATATACGGTCATTAACCCGAATATATCACTATTATACAAGTAGCATTCTCTAAAATAACGATTCATGTCAAATTCCATAGAACTATTTGTATATTTCATTAAGATATCAGTTAGATAGTTAGATAAATAGTACATATAGTATCCATATTCAACAAGGCTGTCTTTCTTATCCTTGGACAAAAACGTGTCTTCGCTAATACCACGAGAGAAAATCATATTAAATACTGATATATTATCATCAACCGATTTCTCAGAATTGGCATTTTTAATTAAATAATGATTTATTACGTAATTGCGAACATTCGTCCTGTTAAATAAAATAACATCATTCTTTACGCTTTGTAAAAAGTTATTGTAGTTTGTTTTAAAGTCCTCTGATAATATCCTGGAAGAAAACGGTGTGTTAAATTGTAAAGGTCTATCCATTATTTCAGGAGGTATTCTGTTGCTACTTACTACACATGACAACCCCCAATCAATAATGCGTGCATCTAAGTTACGGTCAATCAGTATATTCGTATCTTTTAAATCATTATGGATTACGCCAGCATCATTCATAGGTCGAACTCCATGTTGAATTAATTTTATTACAATTTCATTCAACAGAACGATTTTCTTTTTGGTTATTTTATTATTGATTATCAACCAATCCATCAAGTCAATGCCAGCATCTGGCATATTTAATACGGTCAATTTGTCCAATGTATTATTTACGTTCTTTTCGTTAATATTATGACTTGTCAAAGCATAACATTTTTTATCAAAGTTTTTCATATCTTCTTTGGTTAATTTATCCGGTTTACACATGTCGACATCAAGCAAATAATATTTTTGGTAAGATTTAACCTTTTTCAATTTCTTCCGGATACCTTCAATTTCCATCATTTCGTGTTGTCCAAATTTAGTTAGTGACATTTTACTAATACCATTTGTTCGGTAAGATTTTCCTTTACATTTTAACGCAGGTTTGAAAATACATCCAAAGCCACCCGACGCTATTGCTTCACCCCCTCGTTTGCTTCTACCCTTGTTTTTGTGGGTAATGTTTGCCTGTTTGCGAGAGGTATTATTTCTTTTTTTATGTAGATTATATCGTGATATTTTTTTATTTCGTTTTGTCCCCTTTATATTACCCATTTTATATAATACTAGATATTTATTTTTTGTACAAGTAGTATCCACCTATTAACAATCCGCTGATAATACATCCAAAGATGAGTTTTTTTCGATATTTAATTTGCTCACGCATTATAATTTCTTTTGGTTTATATAATTCATAGTAAGCATCTAATGCCTCTGTTAGTGTCATTTCATCTTTACCTAATTGAATATTTATTTTATTATGAATAAAATTAACCCACTTTAAAAAAGAGTCTTTTCCTTCTAAATAGGGCGAAACTGGATATTTATCTAGTAAGCAACTAAATTTATTCCCTATTTGTGGATGAGGGATAAAAAGAGGAAGATTGGTGATAAAGTCATAATATTTCTTTTGGGTAGTTTCGTTCGCTTTTAGTGGATAAGAAACAGCCATTGTCATTAAAATAAACCAGAAATGAGGACCCCATACAGCCGGTTCAAACGATTTTTCTGTCATTAATTAGAAACAATATAAAAAGATATACAAATAAACATATAGCGATAATAATGAACAATAAACCATTTAATTTTTGTAACAATTGTGGAAAAAACGGGCACGCGTATCACGAGTGTATACACCCAATAACGAGTATAGGAATCATTATTTTTAGAATGTATGAAAATCAAATTCAATATTTAATGATTAAGCGTAAACATAGTTTAGGATTTGTAGAGTTTATGAGAGGCAAGTATCCAATTCAAAATTACGAGTATATCAAAAATGTGTTTAACGAAATGTCTGTCAGTGAGAGAGAGTTAATAAAGGTATCTACTTTTGAAGAACTATGGTTATATCTATGGGGTGAGCAATATGGTTATCAATATAGAAGCGAAGAGAGAACATCTAAAGATAAATTCGAGACATTATCTATTGGAATTGATAATAAAAACAACTATAATTTAGAAACAATCATCAATGAAAGTCAAACGAATTGGGAGGACACGGAATGGGGGTTTCCAAAAGGGAGGCGCAACTATCAAGAAAAAGATTTAAATTGTGCTTTACGTGAATTTGAAGAGGAGACTGGATTTTTGAGAACAAACGTGCATTTAGTTCAAAATATTATTCCGTATGAAGAAATATTCACAGGTTCGAACATGAAATCGTATAAACATAAATATTTCGTAGGACATGTTAATCCGAATATAGTGCCAACTAATAAATTTCAAGAAGCAGAAGTAAGTGATATAAAATGGATGAGTTATGTAGAGTGTCTACAACATATAAGACCATATAATTTAGAAAAATGTAGTATATTAACAAAGTTAAACAATGTATTAACCGAGTATAGTTTGTATTAACTGTAACGTAAACGGTAACGTAATCAATACGATAAAGAAAACAGTTATTATCATTTTCGATAGATATTTTCGATAGATATTTACATAAATAAATACTTATAGATTATATAGGTAATATATAAGTATTATGGAAATCCCAAAAAAAAGAAAGCCAGTAAAGTTGAAATTAAAAAAAGATATTCCTGTATTAACGGAAGAAAATATTGAGGCCGTTTTTAGTACCAATTTTGAAAAGATAGATTTAGATGACATAGATTATAATACCTTTTTGAACAATAAAGAACTATTAAATAAGTCATATATCCAGGCTAACAACAATAAGTTTTCTAATTTATATCCGTCACTGGACGATACAGATTTTAATATAAAAATAGCAGAGAAAAAGGAGTTTAATGACACTAAATATGATGGCACACTATATGATATAGAGGAACAAGCAAAGAAGTTATGCGAAGCAGATTTTGAATTAGTTCCACATCAGTTATTTGTTCGTAATTTTTTGAGTTTTCAGACACCATACAACAGTTTATTATTATATCATGGTTTAGGAACAGGCAAAACATGTAGTGCTATTACAGTCGCGGAAGAAATGCGTTCTTACTTAAAACAATTAGGTATAACACAACGTATTATTGTAGTTGCGTCACCAAACGTTCAAGAGAATTTTAAGTTACAATTGTTTGATGAAAGAAAACTGACAATTGTAGATGGGCTATGGAATTTAAAAGCATGTACTGGTAATAAATATTTAAAAGAGATTAATCCGATGAATATGAAAGGATTATCTAAAGAAAAAGTCATGAGACAAATCAACAATATTATTCAAACATCTTACTTATTTTTAGGTTATATTGAATTTGCCAATTACATAATAAAAAAATCTACAGTAGATAACGACGACCCCAAAAAGCAGAAGACTGAGATGATACGAAAATTAAAGAAACACTTTAATAATAGGTTAATTATTATCGATGAGGTTCATAATATCAGGATAAGTGACGAGAAACAGGATAAGCGTGTTGCACAAGAATTATTCAAACTGGTTAAATATGTTGATAATTTAAGGTTATTACTTCTTTCTGCTACACCAATGTATAATAGTTATAAGGAAGTTGTTTGGTTGTTAAATTTAATGAATTTAAACGACCGTCGTTCGACGATTGAAGTAAATGACATATTCGACAAAAATGGTAATTTATTAATCAAGGCAGATGGAACAAATATTGGAGAGGAAACATTACGTCGTAAGGCAACCGGATATGTATCATTTGTGCGTGGTGAAAATCCATATACATTTCCTTACCGCATATTTCCGTCGTTATTCTCAATACAAAATACGTTTAAAGAAATATCTTATCCTAGAAAACAATTAAATGGAAAACCAATCATTCAGGGATTAGAACATCTCGACGTATATTTAAATAAGTGTGGTTCATATCAGGAGAAAGGTTATAATTATATCATTTCGCAGATTAAAGAAAAGGCAGGAAACACAGCGGCAGGGTTACCTACATTTGAAAACATGGACTCGTTTGGATATACTGTTTTACAAAAACCGCTTCAGGCATTAAATATGGTTTATCCTAATAAACTGTTAGATATTGAAACCCCTGTAATCGATGCGAAATTATTGTTAGGTAGCGAAGGATTAAAAAGAACTATGAAATATACAGAAACAACGACTCCGCCAACGCGAAAGAATTTTGAATATAAAAACAAAGACTTTGATGATTTTTTTGCACCGGATAAAATCGGCATGTATAGTTCAAAAATCAAAAGTATCACAGATAATATATTTAATTCAACTGGTATTGTATTGATTTATAGTCAGTTTATTGATGGTGGCGTTATTCCAATGGCTTTAGCTCTAGAATCCATGGGATTTACTAGGTTTGGAACAAAAGCATCGAATTTATTTAAAACTCCACCGCATAAACAAATAGATGTAAAAACATTCTTAACAGTTGATGAAATGGAAAATCCAAATGATTTTTCACCAGCTAAATATACAATGATTACCGGTGAGAAGGCGTTGTCTCCTGATAAGGTATTTGATTTGAAAAATTTAACAGATGATGACAATAAATATGGAGAGAAAATAAAGGTTGTTATTATTTCCATGACAGGGTCTGAAGGCATTGACTTTAAAAATTTGCGTCAAGTCCATATATTAGAACCATGGTATAACTTGAGTTTAATTGAACAAATTATTGGTCGAGCTGTAAGAACATGTAGTCATAAACAATTATCATTTAAGGATAGAAATGTAGAAATATTTTTATACGGAACGCTAATGTCAGATACGGACGAGGAGGCGGCTGATTTGTATATTTATCGGTTAGCAGAATTAAAAGCAGTTCAAATAGGTCGTGTTAGTAGGATATTAAAAGAAACCTCGGTCGATTGTATATTAAACATCGACCAAACAAATTTTACAGAGGAAAATATGAATACGATTGTAAAACAAGAGTTGTCGAATAAAATGGTAATAGACTTTCCTATAGGTGACAAGGCAAAGACGGTCTCGTGTGATTACATGGACACTTGTAATTTTAAATGTAAACCCTTTAAGAATATAACAAGCGAAGACATAAAATTGGATACATACGACGAAACATTTATAATTATTAATACAGATAAGATTATTCAACGCACCCGAGATTTATTTAAGGAGAGATTTTTCTATAAAAAGGATAGGTTGATAAGTGAAATAAATATTGTTAAAAATTATCCATTGATTCAAATAAATGCGGCACTGACCGTTTTAATAAATGATCAAAATGAGTATCTAATAGATAAATTTGAAAGATTGGGACATTTAGTAAATATCGAAGATTATTACTTATTTCAACCAATAGAGTTAAACAATGAGAATATCAGTCTATTTGATAGAATGAACCCGATAGATTATAAACATAAAGAGGTTAATGTTCCTATCCGCATGACAAATGAACCCATTTTAAAAATAAAACCAGCGCCTGTGCCAGAGCCTGTGTCGGCACCATCATCATCGTCCTCTCAAGTGCCATCTACAATTAGAGACCAACCACAGGTGATTAATTATACACAACCCGTTTTAAAAATACTATATGATATAAGTAATAATTACCATAACGCAACTAGTAAAACAATTACTATAAAACGGGGAGAAGAGGATTGGTATATATATGCTGGCGCTTTGAAGAATGATAATTATTTCTCAAAAAATATTGGTATAACCGATGACGTTTATAAAGATTTCATTCTTTCACATATATTAGATAATTTAGTATTTGAGAACCAAAAAAAGTTATTAAATTATATATATTTTAAGCAGGGTGAACTAGCCGAAATGGAATTATTGATTAAATCCTACTATGACAAGATGTTGTTAGAAAATAAGGGAATAACGGGTATTATTCTACCAAATAACGATAAACAATTCTTACTAATGAAAGACAATACAAGTGGTAGCTGGAAAACGGGTCAACAAGAAGATTACACAGATTTAGCATCAGCACTGAAAAAAATATTAATCCCAGCTACTAATTATAATCAGTATGTAGGCTTTATTGTCATGTTTAAAAAGGAATACAATATATTTAAAGTGAAGAATATGGAAGATAAACGTAGTAAAGGAGCAAGATGCGACCAGTCTGCAAAATCGGAAGCAATAAATTTATTAAATACGATAATTGGTGAAAATAAATACACAACAGAAAATACCAAAGGCAGAAACAAATTAGAATTTTGTATAATACAAGAAATGTATATGAGGTATTTCGACAAAATAAATAAAAACAATAAAAGATGGTTTTTATCACCAAGCGAAGCAAGCATAAATAACATATAAAATAAAAATTGAATAGAATTAAAGAATAAACTCTAATGTTATAATAGTAATATGAATATGTCTACTGCCAAGAAGAATTTTCAAAAAAGGAAGGAGGTTGGTGTGTATATGAACTCATTGCTTTCTCGTAAAATTCAAGTAACCTTTAATAAGATAGGTAAGAATATTAAGGAAATACTTGAGAAATCAGTAAAACGGGATATAGAAGGAAAATGTACTATTGAAGGATATGTAAAGATAAATTCAACCAAATTATTAACATATTCAAGTGGTCTTTTGTTTGAAAATAAAGTAGAATTTGATGTAGTATTTGAATGTTTAGTATGTTGTCCTGTAGAAGGTATGCTTATTAAGTGTAAGGTTAAGAACAAGACCCAAGCAGGTATTCGTGCTATGATTGACGAAGAAAATTCGCCGGTAGTCGTATATGTTACAAGGGATCATCATTATAATAATAAATATTTCAATACAGTAAATGAAAATGATGAAATTACTGTTCGTGTCATTGGTCAACGTTATGAATTAAATGACCAACAAGTGAGTGTTATCGGTGAAATAGTAGAACCAAAAACAGATAAAATATACATTGACAAACAGAAAAAGAAGCCTAGATTAGTTATAGAAGAAAACATTTAAAAACATTATACACTATTATATAATGACGGATTTGAATAGATTAAAAGAACGAACCGAGAAATTGAACAAATTTCATCAAGTTGAGATATTAAAAATATTGAATGCATATGATAATTGTACCATAAACGAGAATAATAATGGTATTTTTATTAATTTAACTAGTTTAAATAATAAAGTAATTTTTGAATTAGAAAAATATTTGGAATATGTTGAAAAACAAGAGATACAATTAGGAGATATTGAAAAACAAAAGATTATCCTGAGTAATACATTTTTTAAAGATAATAAAGACAGTACGTCTATTACATTAAATGCAGAGTTCTAATTTTTCTATACTAGATGGTTTAAATAAACATATGTTTACATTAAAAAACATGTCGAATATTGATATTATAATGAGCGACGAAACGCCAAATAAAACGACGATGGTTGTGCCGAAAAAAAATATTGCGAATATAACCGATATTTTTTTCCCAAAACAAAAGGACCAGCTATTCTGGTGTTTTTATATTGCCTTGTATGATTTATCAAACTATGATATGGTACATAATTATTTTACAACTGAAAAGGAGACAAAATACAATTGGATTGAAGAATTTCGTGGAAAAAAGGAAATATTTAAACCAATCAAGGTCAGTAGAAACGCAGTAGAAGATGAATTAGCAAATGCTCGTACTATTACAATGGCATCTATAAAGGCATTGTGTCATTTAAAAGACAAAAACGTATTTTATATAGATGATAAGAAATACTATGAAATGATTACAAATGACGAAAATCCAGTATATCTTATTGAAAAGATTGATGGAAAATATGGGTTGAAACAAAATATGTCAAAAGAAAAAATGGAGTATTATAGAGAACATTATTGGAAATTAGAGAATTTAGATAAACCATTGAAAGCAATTTCTAGTTACAAGGCAAATGAACTCAAAGATATATGTAAAAGACTACATATAGATGCTTTAAATCTGACAAAACCTAAAATGTACGAGAAGATATTAGCCAAGTTATAAATGTAACTAAAGTAGAATGTTTGGAAAGGAAAAAAAACAAAGTAGAAGAATATAATTAAAAATTGAAAACAAATATAAAATAATATGTTCAAGTATATATACAAATGCCAGAATTAACTTCTCAGCAGCAATTTGATAATATTGTAAATAAATATTTAGAAAATGTAGCTCGTGTAAGTGATGGCGTACCCGAATTTGAAATTCGTTTTGGAACAAAGGGAATAAAACCGATTTCAAAAATTGATTTCGACAATGTTATTCAAAAACTAAAATCGTCTGGTTTTGAATTGTTAAATGTGAATGCATATACTTTGAAAATGAACAGCGAACATGTAAATAAAAACACTGGACGAACCGAAGAGACAAAATTGCGTGTCGAATTAAATGGGATTCATGAAATTCAACAATATTGTCAAACGAATTCTCTCAAAAATTTACATCCAGAATTTACTCACAAGGACAGGGCTTTTATTGATAATAAACCTGTGTTCCCAGTCAATATTGATGATTTCAATTTACGCGCATCATTTCAAACTGAGAAAAAGATAGGGGCATATGGTGCTTTTGCTGAAAGTATTATTTCATCGTGGACAGAAAACAAAAAGACATTTCGTTATTTAAACAGAAACTCGTTCATTCATAAAGATTTGCCGATTCGGTTTGATTTAAGTATCGTCAAGGAAGGTGAAATGGTGGAAAAAGAATTTCGAGGAAGAAAACAATATGTAGCCAAACCAGAATATACAGTTCAATCTGCCAAAGTATTTGAGAATAGGGAAAAGTATGAAATTGAATTGGAAGTGTTGAATGATAAAGTCGGAATTGGAACCAATTATTCAGATAGCAGAATATTATCCAAAGCCTTGAGAAAAGCCATCATATATGTATTGTCGGGACTACAAAATACAAATTATCCTGTGCCATATAGTGAAATTCGAAATATTGGTACTCAGTATTTGAAGCTTGTACATGGAAAAGATTTTAATGAAAAAATGAGAATGAAACCTAAAATGTTTTTGGGTCCTTCTTCTTCAACTTTACAAATGGCAAATATAGCCCCTATTAATGAAGATACGGTAATACCGAATATTCGTAATAATTATACCGTTACAGAAAAGGCAGATGGAATGAGAAAATTGCTTTACATTAATAAAGAGGGTAAAGTCTATTTAATTGATACAAACATGAATGTTCAATTTACTGGCGCTATTACCAAGAATGTTGATTTATTTGAGACAATATTAGATGGTGAGCATATATTACATAATAAAAATGGAGAATTTATTAATTTATATGCTGCGTTCGATGTTTATATTGTGAATAAAAAGGACGTGCGTGCGAACTCATTCATCCCTCCACCAAAAGATGATAATAAAACACAAGATTTAACCAAATTTCGATTGCCCGTGCTAATTAACATTATTAAAAATATGGGTGCCGTGTCTTCTCTCACAGATAAACCATCACCCATTCGAATTGAAAATAAAAATTTCAAAGCCGAAGGTAAAGATTTAAGTATCTTTCAATGTTGTAATACAATTATTGATCAACAAAAACAAGGGTTATATGAGTATGAAGTAGATGGATTAATATTTACACCAGCCTATTTTGGGGTTGCTGCTGATAAACCAGGACAGGCCGGTCCACTTACTAAACCTAGTTGGGAACATTCGTTTAAATGGAAACCTCCGAAATTCAACACTATTGATTTCTTAGTTTCTACAAAAAAAGACGTAAATGGAAGTGAAGATTCTATTGGAAATATTTTCCAAGAAGGAAATAATACTAGTGCATATGAGCAATTATCTCAGTATAAAACGTTGATATTACGTGTAGGATTTGATGAAAAGAAACATGGCTATATAAATCCATGTGCCGATGTCATTAATGATAATATACCCAAGTTTACTAGTAGTGACATGGATAGAGAAGAAGCATATAAACCATTACCATTTTATCCAACAAACCCGTTTGATGCTGATGCGAATATATGTAACATAATGTTACAAACAGATGATAGTGGCAATAAGCAGTTATTTACTGAGGAAAATGAAGTATTTAGTGATGGAATGATAGTGGAGTTTAGATATGATTTTACACGTGAAAATAAATGGCGATGGGTGCCATTGCGTGTTCGATATGATAAAACAGAGGAATATAAAAAGGGGTTTCCTCAATATGGTAATGCTTATCATGTAGCTAATAACAATTGGCATTCTATTCATAATCCTATTACTGAAGAAATGATTAGAACCGGTGAAAATATTCCCGATGAATTAGCAGACGACGATGTATATTATAATCGTATAGCTGGAACATCCAAAACACGTGGACTTCGCGATTTTCACAATTTATTCGTAAAAAAAATGTTAATTACGAGTGTTGCGAATAAAGGAAATACGTTAATTGATTACGCAGTAGGTAAAGGTGGTGATTTACCAAAGTGGATATTAGCAAAATTGTCGTTTGTATTCGGTATAGATATTTCGAAAGATAACATTGAGAATCGCCTTGACGGAGCTTGCGCAAGATATCTAAATTATCGTAAAGATTATAAAGTTATGCCAAATGCGTTGTTTGTTCATGGAAATTCGTCATTTAATATTAAAGAAGGTGATGCGTTATACAGTGAAAAGGCAAAGCAAATGTCAAAGGCTGTATTTGGTGAAGGACCAAAGGATAAGGAAAAGTTAGGACAAGGTGTATATAAACAATATGGTAAAGCAAGTGAAGGATTTAATATCAGTTCCTGTCAGTTTGCCATTCACTATTTCTTTGAAAACAAAAAAACACTTAACAGTTTCTTGCGAAATGTAAGTGAATGCACAAAAATAAATGGATATTTCATAGGCGATTGTTATGATGGCAGTGCTATATTTGATGTGTTACGTGGAAAATCAATAGGGGAAAGTATATCTATTTTAGAAGATGATAAAAAAATATGGCAAATTACAAAGGGTTATTCACAGGAGACGTTTGATAATGACGAAACATCATTAGGTTATGCTATTGACGTATTCCAAGAAACAATAAATAAAACATTCCGCGAATACTTGGTTAATTTTGAATATTTAAATAGAATGATGGAGAACTATGGTTTTGTTCAATTAACGAGAGATGAATGTGCCGAAATAGGTATACCTAATAGTGTTGGCTCTTTTCAACAATTATATGGATTACTGGAAAATGAAGTAAATCGTTTCCCCAAAAAGAGAAATGATTATGGATATGCTTTGAACATGACATCAAAAGAGAAACAGATATCATTTTATAATAATTATTTCATTTACAAAAAAATACGAAATGTAGATACCAGAGCTGTTTACAATACAATGGTTGGCAGTTCTAAATTTCAGGAGCAACTCAATAAAACGGAAGAAGATGAACTAGGTATAATAATTGAAGCAGAAGAAAAAAAGAAAGTAGTAAAAGCTCCTATAAAATTAAAACGTAAACTTAGATTAGAACCTTCAAGTAAAGATAGTAAATAGTAAATAGTAAATAGTAAATAGTAAATAGTAAATAGTAAATAGTCATGATAGTCATGATACTTGTTTTACTAAAAACAACATAAATATATGTGTAGTATATTATTATCAGTATGAGCTATTTTTTATTGCCTGAAATTCATAATAATATAGATGAAATTCATTTACAAACGAATGAAGATAACAATTTATACGTCAGTTTAACATTAAATCATTATTTAAATAATGTAAAAAAACAAATAGATGAAAATTACGATAAATGGGATTTCGTAAAAAGATATACAAATCCGTATGAATTCATTCATACTGTTGTGCCAAAAACAAAATATTCTGTCAGTAAAATGAAGCCACTCTCCAGGTCCTTTTATAAAATGATAGAAATAGTAAAGACGTTTGATTTATTTAATGAGTTTAATGAACAACCAATTAACACATTTCACTTAGCAGAAGGCCCAGGCGGATTTATTGAAGCGACCGATTATTTAAGAAAGAATAAGAATGATACATATTATGGTATGACCCTACTTGATGAAGATCCAAGTGTTCCTGGTTGGAAAAAGACAAACCACTTTTTACAAACCCATCCAAATATTAAAATCGAAGGTGGTTCTACTGGTACAGGAGACTTGTTAGAAGTAGATAACTTAGTATATTGTAACAATAAATATAAAAATCAGTTTGATATTGTTACAGCAGATGGTGGCTTTGATTTTTCAATTGATTTTAACCAACAAGAAATATTGGCTACAAATTTGTTATTAGCCCAAGTTAGTTTTGCCATTTCAATACAGAAGATAGGTGGTCATTTTATTTTAAAGATATTTGACATATTCACAAAAACAACTTGTGATATAATGTATTTATTGTCTTCGCTATATAAGCAAGTGTATATAGTAAAGCCAAGCACGAGTAGATTAGCTAACTCTGAAAAATATATAGTATGTAAAGGTTTTAGACGATATCCTGAAAAGTTGATAAATAATATTATTAACGATTATAACACACTAAAGCAGACAAAGTATATATCGAGTATTTTAAATTTTAACATTGATTATTTTTTTATAAATAAAATAGAGGAATATAATGCTATATTTGGTCAACAACAAATTGAAAATATCAACAATACTTTGAATTTATTTTCATGTAGGAACAACAATGACAAAATGGAATTATTAAAAAAAAATAATATTCAAAAATGTATTCGTTGGTGTGAAACACATAACATCGAACGCAATGAAAATTTACTGTCTGCTAATATTTTTATGACATAATTATTTTGATAAATTATTTTCTGTTATATATTATATAATGAATAAATTGTTAAAACCATTATTAAATACATTGTATAAACCATCTTTGTTGTCAACGTCAATCTTGTTAGCTGTAGTAGCCGTTGTATATTTTGTATTCTTTAGAAAAACTGCGTTCTATGAAAATTTCGGAAATCCAGCTTCATGTACATATTATTATATGGAGCAATGTGGTCACTGTAAACGTTTTTCTCCTGAATGGGAGAATTTTGTACAAACCTATACTGGCCCAGTTACATTGCGTAAAGTAGAGATGAGCGAAGCTGGAGATGACTTGGAAAAATATAATATACGTGGTTTTCCTACCATATTAATCCTCGATGAAAATGGGGAATCAAAAGATTATGATGGACCTAGAACTAGTGATGCCCTTACTAAATTCTTAGATGGCAACTAATACTGTAATATTATAGAAATAGAAATAGAAATAGAAATAGAAATAGAAATAGAAATAGAAATAGAAATAGAAATAGAAATAGAAATAGAAATAGAAATAAATATAAATAAATAGAAAATAAACCCAGATAATGTTTATTTTCTATACATATTTATAAAAAATTGAACTGTAAATAAATAATAAAATATTGAATTATCCAAGTAAAATGACGACACATAATAGTCACGCCAATATGAACGCAGATGCTGCTTTTGAGGAATTCTCTCGAAGTATCTCCATTTGTATATTTAATCGTATGTTAGGAGTTGTCAGTTTAGTATTAATTATAGTTAGTAGTATGTGTCTGTTGCTGTGTTATTGGTTGTTAACCGGTTCCAGATATGTAGAACAATTCATGGTAAATATTTGTGCTGATATAGATATAGTATATTTTAAGTCATTAGCAAATGATATAATTCAAATTGTAAGTGACAGCGCAAATGAACTAGTTGGTAGAAATTTTGTTTCTAAAACAAAGATAAAGAATGAATTTTCCAGTATGTTAGAACGTCATCTGGCTCCTGATTGGGCTGCTGCTAATATTACAGATCATGAAACAAGTAGTAATGATACTGTTACTGATACAAGTGAAGTTGAAATAAAGGAAGAAACTATAGATGTAACACCTGATAATAATAATAATGATGACACATATCATACTTCTAATGAGAATGAGAATGAAAATGATAGTGAGGTTGTGGTTGACAACAGTAATGATGTTATAGACAATTTTATAGACAATATTTTAAACAATGTTGCAGTAAACCCTGTATCAACTAATACCGAGACTGATAGTATAGATAGTGAAATCGATGATATCACAGAACAATGTCTGGCAGAAAAGAGAGAAAATAGAACTATTATAGATTTACAAAGTGATAACGAAGATTAAATAACAACTCATCTCCAACTAATAAAAAATAAAAAATAACACAAATTATATAGTTATAAAAAAGGTATAAAGTCATAACCACGACTTGTCTTATTTTTTTACAATATTTATTATGGCATCTGAAATGATAACTGATTTATATGTCGATGACTAACGTAGGATAGTTGTCTTTTACATGGTTCTTTCCGATAAGATGGTCTGGTGTTACACGTCTATACATCAATATAGTATATCTATATCCTACCATTCCTATCATTAACATCATTACAAAGAATAATAACCCAATTACAATATAAATATATATACCGTTTGTTTGACAACACTCATTACGACTATGTGAGCAGCAATATTTATTATTATCTATACATGATATATCCATGTTTTGTGATTCATACCAATAACATTTATTCGTGCTAGGCATAATATTACAAGTAGTCGTACATAAGCTAGTTATACTGGATGCTATACTGGGTTGTATTGTGGGCAATAAATTAACATCAAGTGTTTCAATTACACAATCAGCTATATCAGAAGCACAACAATCATATAAATTATCACTACGTTTACACGTATTTATATGATTACATATATAATGTACATGTCCTATTGTAAAATTACAATTTATTCTCTCGAAAGGTTCATTGTATACACAGGTTGTCTCGTCTAAACAAGACATTATTTTATAACTCTTTCTATCGCTAATATAATGTTATAATAAATCAATTTTTTCACATACTCCAAAAGGAAGATAATACTTGTGTAGGACCAGGACCACAATTTGTATTTCCATTTGAGCAGATAGTTTTTTGTCCATTTCTTTTCCAGGCTAGCGTAGGATTATACTTCGTTTTTAAGAAATAAGACGCTGAACCATTGTATCCACCTTGATACTTGCCCGCATTAGCAGCTGCCTCACCAAACGCAGTTTTGAAAGAAGCGCCATTTTTAGTAATGGTATCGTATTTTAGTTTAGCCAATCTTGTTCCATTATCTACTGCTCCTTGAACCGCAAACTGACTATTACTAGGTTTATATATGGTAGTATTGCTACATTGTCTTCCGGTTTGGTAAGGATTTGTACAATTATTGGTATTGAATTCGGTAGAGTTTTCCCCAATAATACTAGAATCATATGTATTTCCGGCTATTTCTTGGATAGATTGTTTTTGCCCATACGTTTTACAACGTGCTTTTAAGTAAGCTTTATTATCACTATAATAGGACTTGCTTAATAATGTAACAGCCGATTTAATCACATTATTTTCTGGTGTATCGCATATTCTTTTGGTCGTATAAATACCTGTTTGAATTTGATAGCTACCTGATACATCAATGGGTCCTATTTGAATAGCCCCGTTATTTTGAATTTTGTTATTGATTGTTCCTGGCGCTATACCAATTGAAGCAGGTGGTTTAATACTTTTACTGTTAGATTGTAAAAATTTGTTATCAAATGTGATATATAAATTACCACTACCATCACACGAACAATCGTTTTCTTCAGTATATCCCCTAAATACAGTTCCTCCTGGTCTATCCACTACACTTATAGAAGCAGAGCTTCTTCCACTTTGCCTACCTGAGCTATTTACACTGAGTTGTCTTCTCCAATGTTTCATAGGGTAGGGTCTCGCGAAAGGACCTATGTAATTTTGAGCATTATTGTAATTGTCGAGATCACTGGTTTGTGGCGCATGTCCCAAATTTGTATTCGGTCTAGTTAATCCAGCCATTACTCCGGCAGATGTTGGGGGCATCCCATTATTAGAGATGCCTTTTAAATCAACCATAGGTTGTCGTGATGATATTAAATTATTGGAATAATTAAAATTAGTGGGTTTAGACATTTTAATATATATAGTAAAGGAAGAAAATTAACTAGCAACAAAATGACATATTTGACTTGAATAAATACCAATAAATACCAATAAACACCAAAAACTAAACTAATTTACAAATAAAATACCAATAATATATAGATAAACATGTTTTATGTTCAAATCATAACCATGTTTTTTACATTATTAATCCTATTCTCGTTTATTAAAAATCTTACTAAACAATCTCTAATCGAGGGAGCAACTGGAACATATCAACCATATTCGGATGATCCTCTGATTTTAGCAAAAAAAAATGCTGCTAATATAGAAGTATTAAAGCAACAAGTTGATAAAATATCTGATATATCTAGTCAAGTGAAGATAAACACAGATACAATTGATAAAAATACCAAAACTATTAAAAGTTTATTAGCGTCTATGTCGCCTTCCTCAAATGCTGATTCTCAAAAAAACCAGGCATTGGTTGATAAAAATCCAAGCACGTTTAACATGTAATGTATAATACTTTATTTTATATATGTAAATATATATATAATATAATGTCAACTGGTAATTTTTTCGAAGAAGTTTTAGATGATGTCAAAGGTGTCGAACAAAGAATATTAGGACCTGATTATCAATATTGGAAACAAATTAAATCACCTGGACAAATGGGAATGAGCTCAAATGGTTCTATATCCACTATTGCGGCAGATGTAGGTGGTTTAATAAATTATGTAGAATTATTAGTAACTGGCAAAGGTAACGCGTCATCTACAGGTAAACCATTAGGGAATAAATTTTTTTTAAAGACTGCTGCTACTTGTAAAGACAAAAAATCAAAAAAGATAGTGGACCGATATGTGTATATTAATAATGTGCCGAACGGGTCTATTCCATTTATCAGTAGTGGAATGAATATGAATTTTGGCGAGTTTGAAGGTTTAGTTCCTGGAACTTTAAGTAATGTATCTGCATTAAATCCAATGTTAATATTTCAAGCATTTGTGTCTGGTTCTCAACCAGAATGTGAGGAAATAACATTAGAAACGATTGATGTGAATAATAATACGGGGACTGAAACAAGACATGTAACAACGACCGATTTAAAAAATATGAATTCGTGTGATTTTAAACCAATTCATAATGGAAACCCGATTACAGGAGAAGCTTGTCGTGAGGCATTTAATAATAGAATACCGTCTACTATGCCTGACGATTTTCTGGTCAGATTATTTTATGCTTCAATGGGTGTGCTAGGCATATACATACTCATTGGTATCATG